>ENA-OZKZ01000441-OZKZ01000441.1-human-gut-metagenome-genome-assembly--contig:-NODE-441-length-21660-cov-8.435131_pt1 | contig 21660 bp, 15 predicted proteins | sample MGYA00244828_ERZ653768 | MGnify/ENA primary metagenome ERZ653768 (study PRJEB26926, sample SAMN06165273) | human gut metagenome | biome: ENVO:00009003; feature: ENVO:2100002; material: ENVO:00002003...
TTGTATTACTATAATAGATGTATGATTTTTTAAAAAAGAAAAGGGGATCTCTATGAAAAAAGTTATTTCATTGGCGCTTGCGGCCGTAATTTGTTCGGCTTCAATGCTCCTTGCCGCTTGTGGTGGCAGCACAACAAAAACCATTGCAACTGTTGATGACCTTGAGGGCGCAAAAATCGGCGTTCAGCTCGGTACAACAGGCGACATTTATGCAAGTGATTACGAGGAAAAGGGTTCAACGGTAGAACGCTTTAACAAGGGTGCAGACGCTGTTTTGGCTCTTACACAGGGTAAGATTGACTGCGTTATCATCGACAGCGAGCCTGCAAAGGCATTTGTTGCAGCTAACAAGGGTCTTAAAATTCTTGACGAGCCATTCGCTGAGGAAGATTATGCAATCTGTGTAGCTAAAGACAACACAGATCTTCTTGGTAAAATCAATACAGCTCTTGCAGAGCTTAAGAAAGACGGCACAACAGAGTCAATCGCAAACAACTTTATCGGTGATGACACAAAGGGCAAAACTCCTTATGTAACTCCTGAGGGAACAGAGTATCCTAACGGCGAGCTCCATATGGCAACAAACGCATTCTTTGAGCCTTATGAGTATTATGACGGTGACACAGTAGTTGGTATTGACGCATCTATGGCACAGGCTATCTGCGATAAGCTCGGCTACAAGCTCGTTATTGACGATATGGACTTTGACGCTATTGTAACAGCTGTTCAGACAGGCAAGGCTGATTTCGGTATGGCAGGTATGACAGTAACTGAGGAAAGACAGCAGGCTGTAAGTTTCTCAGACAGCTACACAACAGCTACTCAGGTAATTATAGTTAAAGAATAATTAAGAATTTTGGAAAGGCAGCCGAAAAGCTGCTTTTCTGATATATAAAGGAATTTAGCATATGGATCAGTTTTTTCAGGAAATAGCTGCAAGCTTTCAGAAAACTTTTATTAAAGATGACCGTTGGCTACAGTTTTTAAAAGGTCTTGGAGTAACGATTGAAATTACAGTTGTTGCCGCCGTTATCGGTATTATCCTCGGTTTTTTAATCGCGATGGTTCGTTCGACTTACGACAAGAACCTTACCGGTAAAAAATGCAGAAAGCCGAGTGATTATTTACTCAAGTTTTTAAATGTTCTCTGCAATATCTATATTACGGTAATACGAGGTACTCCTGTTGTAATTCAGCTTATGATTATGTATTACATCATATTTTCATCGTCAAGAAACGGAATTATCGCAGCGGTACTCGCATTCGGTATCAATTCAGGCGCATATGTAGCCGAAATTGTGCGTTCGGGTATTATGTCAATCGACAAAGGTCAGTTTGAGGCAAGCCGTTCGCTCGGATTTAATTACAGCAGCACAATGCTCCATGTAATTCTTCCGCAGGCTTTCAAAAATGTTTTGCCTGCACTCGGCAACGAGTTTATTGTGCTTGTAAAGGAAACTTCAGTTGCCGGTTATGTTGCACTCCAGGATCTTACTTATGTGGGCAATCTTATTCGTTCAAGAACTTACGAGGCATTTTTCCCGCTTATTTCGGTTGCGGCAATCTACCTTGTTATAGTATTGATTCTGACATACTTCCTCAAAAAACTTGAAAGGAGGTTGCGCAGCAGTGACCACTAACAATGATATTTTAATTAAGGTCGAGGGACTGAAAAAGTATTTTGGCAATAACGAAGTGCTCAAGGGCATTAATGCCGAAATTCACAAGGGCGATGTAATGGTGGTTATCGGTGCGTCGGGTTCGGGTAAATCAACTTTTTTGCGTTGCCTTAACCTGCTTGAAGAGCCGACAGACGGAAAAATCATTTTTGACGGCATTGATATTAACGACAGAAATGTAGATATAAACCTCCACCGCAGAAAAATGGGTATGGTGTTTCAGCAGTTTAACCTTTTCCCTCATATGACAGTGCTTAAGAATATGATTCTCGGCCCTGTAAAACTTCTTAAAAAGAGTAAGGAAGAGGCTACCAAAGAGGCAATGGAGCTGCTTGAAAGAGTAGGGCTTGCAGACAGAGCAAATGACTATCCGTCACAGCTTTCAGGCGGTCAAAAACAGCGTGTGGCTATTGTCCGTGCACTTTGTATGAATCCGGAGGTAATGCTTTTTGACGAGCCTACTTCCGCACTTGACCCCGAAATGGTAGGCGAAGTTCTTGAAGTAATGAAAAGGCTTGCAAAAGACGGAATGACAATGGTGGTTGTAACTCACGAAATGGGTTTTGCCCGTGAAGTAGGTACAAATGTTGTATTCGTTGATAAGGGCGTAATCGTAGAGCAAGCGCCGCCGCAGGAATTCTTTACAAACCCTAAGAATGACAGATTAAAGGAATTTTTGTCAAAGGTTTTTTAATTAAATAAACAATATGACAGTCTGATAAACAGTGAGTTTGTCAGACTGTTTTTTGTGCGATTTTTAACGGTTGCTAAACAATTATAAAAGTTTAAGGCTTGACCTGAATTTTTAAATTATTTTACTTAACCCGCCTGCTATACCATAATTTCCTCCAATTCTTAATAAAGAACCGTTTATAAAATATTTTCGAGATTTACTTACATTTACAATTTTTAAAAATCGAAATATTTTGCAAGCAATTGCTTACATTTGCCGTCATAAGTGAATATAATATAGTTAAAGGAGCGTGATTTATATGGCAAATACTTCAGCAGTTTATGCCCGTATTGATACAGGCTTGAAAGAAAATGCGGAAAATATACTTGCACAGCTTGGTATTACTCCGTCAAGTGCAATTCAGATGCTTTACAGTCAGATTGTACTTACAAGAAGTCTACCCTTAAATCTTCAACTTCCTGTGGTTAAACCGCCTGCTATCGGTTCAATGACTCAATCTGAATTAAATGCCGAATTAATAAAGGGTGAAGAATCTATAAAAGCAGGAAAAACCTATACGGCAGATGAGGTGGACGCTGAACTTGCAAAGGAATTCGGTATATGAATAAGTTATATTCGGTTGTGTACTCTCCGAAAGCAAAGGACGATTTAAAAGAAATTTATACTTATATTGCTTTTACTTTGTCAGTTCCGACAACTGCCGAAAAGCAGATAAATCGAATCAGAAAAGCAATTCGTTCACTTGATTTTATGCCGTTAAGAAATCCTGCCGTTGATTGGGAGCCTTGAAGAGTAAAGGAATGCGCAAAGTTACAGTTGACAAATTCATTGCTTTTTATACGGTAGACACCCGCAGTTTGACCGTTACGGTTATCCGTATTTTTTACGGAGGGCAGGACATCGCAAATATTGCAGCGGATTTTGAAAACTTATAAATTGCGATTATCAGCTGTTGATAAAATCTCAACACCTTTTTACCTCAAAATCGGCATTGATATTTCTTTACACGCTGTCGGGTGTTGCATTTTAGGGCAAAAATAATCTCCACAGGATTTATTTTCCTGTGGAGAATTTTATTTGCCTAAAAATCAAAATTTCTGAAAAATTTTTGCTTTTTTAGAAAAAAGCCCTTGACAACCTCCCTTTGGTAGCGTAAAATAGTACAATGTACCATAATGGGGTTATGTACCGACACAGTCGGACAAATCGTCAAAAAAATTTATCTTACAGGGGGATATTATCACAAAATCTCCAAAGTGTCAAGAGGTTTTTTTGACAGGGGCATTGCCCTCAAATTTATTAAGGAGTGATACGCCTATGGTTAATGTCAAACCCGTTAAGCTCGGCAATCGTGAACGAATGAGCTTTGGCAAAATCAATGAAGTTATTGATATGCCTAACCTTATTGATGTCCAGAAGCAGTCTTATCAGTGGTTCCTTGACGAAGGTCTTAAAGAAGTATTTAAGGATGTGTCGGGAATTACCGATTATCAAAATAATCTTGTGCTTGATTTTATTGATTACTCTATTGATGTTGATCACCCAAATTACAGCATTGTAGAATGTAAGTCAAGAGATGCTACATTCTCTGCCGCTTTGCGTGTTACAGCAAGACTTTTAAACAGAGCTACAGGTGAGATTAAAGAGAGCAATGTGTTTATGGGCGATTTCCCGCTTATGACACCGAGCGGCACATTCATCATCAACGGTGCAGAGCGTGTTATTGTATCTCAGCTTGTAAGAAGCCCGGGCGTTTATTATAAGATGGACCACGATAAAACAGGTAAAGAGCTTTACAGCGCTACCGTTATTCCTAACCGTGGTGCATGGCTTGAGTACGAAACAGACATCAACGATGTTTTCTATGTTCGTATCGATAAAAACCGTAAGCTTCCCGTTACAGCGTTTATCAGATCTTTAGGTCTTGGCACAGACGCTGAAATTCTCGACTTCTTCGGCGACGACGAGAGAATGAGAGCTACTATTGAAAAAGACCAGACAAGCAGTGTTGAAGAAGGTCTTATCGAAGTTTACAGAAAGCTCCGTCCGTCAGAGCCTCCTACAGTAGACAGCTCTCAACAGCATATCAATAATCTTTTCTTTGACCCCGGCAGATATGATATGTCAAGAGTAGGCAGATACAAGTACAACAAAAAACTCGGCATTGCCGACAGACTTGAAGGCCAGGTTATTGCAGAGCCTATCTCTAACCCACGCACAGGCGAGGTTATGGCTTTCAGAGATGAGAAAATTACTAAAGAAAAGGCTTTAGAAATCGAAAATGCCGGCGTTAAGATTGCTTATGTAAAAGCACAGGACGAAAAAATCGTTAAAGTTATTTCTAACGGTATGGTTGACATCAAGGCTTATGTTGACTTTGATGCAGAGGCTGAATGCGGAATCCGTGAGAATGTTCGTTTTGATGTTCTTTGCGAAATTCTTGACGCAGCACAGAACGAGGAAGAGCTTAAGGAAATGCTTACAGACAGAGCAGACGAGCTTACTCCTAACCATATCACAAAAGATGATATTTTTGCTACAATCAACTACCTTAACTGCGTGGCTCACGGTGTCGGCAGAACAGACGATATCGACCACCTCGGCAACAGAAGAATCCGTTGCGTAGGCGAGCTTTTACAGAACCAGGTAAGAATCGGTTTCTCAAGACTTGACAGAGTTGTAAGAGAAAGAATGGCTACACAGTCACAGGATATGGACTCACTTTCTCCTAACTCGCTTATCAATATTCGTCCGGTAACTGCCGCAATCAGAGAGTTCTTCGGTTCTTCTCCGCTTTCACAGTTCATGGACCAGACAAACCCACTCGCAGAGCTTACTCACAAGCGTCGTTTGTCAGCACTCGGCCCGGGCGGTCTTTCAAGAGATCGTGCAGGCTTTGAAGTTCGAGATGTACACTACACCCACTACGGCAGAATGTGTCCTATCGAAACTCCTGAAGGACCTAACATCGGTCTTATTTCATACCTTACATCATTTGCAAGAATCAACAAGTACGGCTTTATCGAATCACCGTACCGTAAGATTAATAAAGAAACAGGCGTTGTTACAAACGAAGTTGTTTATATGACAGCCGATGTTGAAGACAACTACACCGTAGCACAGGCGAATGAGCCGCTTGACGAGAACGGCAGATTTGTTCATAACAGAGTTGTCGGCAGAAGAAGAGATGAATTCGTAGATCTTCCTGCAGACGAGTTTGACTTTATGGATGTATCGCCTAAGCAGGTACTTTCGGTTGCTACAGCTATGATTCCGTTCCTCGAAAACGATGACGCAAACCGTGCTCTTATGGGTGCGAACATGCAGCGTCAGGCAGTGCCGCTCCTCAGAACAGAAGCACCTATCGTAGGTACAGGTATGGAGTACAAGGCAGGTACAGACTCAGGCGTATGTATTCTTGCGGAAGAGGACGGCGTTGTATTAAGCGTTGACGCCCGCAACATTCGTGTACAGTACGATTCGGGCAGAATTCAGGACTTTGAGGTTATCAAGTTCCTTCGTTCTAACCAGGGTACATGTATCAACCAGCGTCCTATTGTTGAAAGAGGACAGAGAGTTAAGAAAGGCGAAGTTCTCGCTGACGGTCCTGCTACAGACCACGGTGAAGTTGCTATCGGTAAGAACGCACTTATCGGCTTTATGACCTGGGAAGGTTATAACTACGAGGATGCGGTTCTCCTTAACGAAAAAATCGTAAGAGATGATGTTTATACATCTATTCATATTGAGGAATACGATACAGAGGCAAGAGATACAAAGCTTGGCCCCGAAGAAATCACAAGAGATATTCCTAATGTCGGCGAAGATATGCTCAAGTACCTTAATGAAGACGGTATTATTCAGGTAGGTGCAGAGGTTCACGCAGGCGATATTCTTGTAGGTAAGGTTACACCAAAGGGTGAAACCGAGCTTACTGCCGAAGAAAGACTTTTGAGAGCTATCTTTGGCGAAAAGGCAAGAGAAGTAAGAGATACTTCACTTAGAGTACCTCACGGTGAGAGCGGTACAGTTGTAGATGTTAAGGTATTTACAAGAGCCGACAGCCGTAACGAACTCCAGCCGGGTGTAAATAAGGTTGTCAGAGTTTATCTTGCATTAAAGCGTAAAATCAGCGTTGGCGACAAGATGGCGGGTCGTCACGGTAATAAGGGTGTCGTTTCAAGAATTCTTCCTGTAGAGGATATGCCATTCCTTCCTGACGGCACACCGCTTGACATCGTACTTAACCCGTTGGGCGTACCTTCTCGTATGAACATCGGTCAGGTGCTCGAGGTTCACCTCGGCTATGCGGCTAAGGCACTTGGCTGGAAGATTATGACACCTGTATTTGACGGCGCTCACGAAGGCGATATTTTCCAGGCACTTAAAGATGCAGGTTACAGCGAGGACGGTAAGACATGGCTTATCGACGGCAGAACAGGCGAGCGTTTTGACAACCCTGTAACCGTCGGTTATATGTATTACCTTAAGCTCCATCACCTTGTTGACGAGAAGATTCACGCAAGAAGTACAGGTCCTTACTCACTCGTTACACAGCAGCCTCTCGGCGGTAAAGCACAGTTCGGCGGTCAGCGTTTCGGTGAGATGGAAGTTTGGGCACTTGAGGCTTACGGTGCGGCCTATACACTTCAGGAAATTCTTACCGTTAAGTCTGACGATGTTATCGGCAGAGTTAAGACTTATGAGGCAATCGTTAAGGGTCAGAACATTCCTGCACCGGGTATCCCTGAATCATTCAGAGTTCTTATTAAAGAATTGCAGTCACTTGCTCTTGATGTTCGTGTTCTTGACGCACAGGGCGAGGAAATTGACATTAAGCAGAAGTTTGATGAGGACGAAGACATTACAGATGCAGCTACAACCGAGTTCAACGAGGAGAGCGTAATGACCGAGTCAATGGACGGTTACAACCTCGATGAAGAAGGCGAAGAGGGCAATATGTTTGACGATTCGGGTCTTGCAGCAGATGACGATGACAGCGACTACTTCGACTTTGACGACTTAAACAAGAATGATATGTAAGGAGGAAGTATAAAAATGATAGATAATAACGCATTTGATTCAATTAAAATCGGACTTGCTTCCCCTGAGCAAATTAGAGCCTGGTCTTACGGCGAGGTTAAAAAGCCCGAAACAATCAACTACCGTACATTAAAACCTGAGCGTGACGGCTTGTTCTGCGAGCGTATTTTCGGACCTACAAAGGACTGGGAGTGCCACTGCGGTAAATACAAGAGAATCCGTTTTAAGGGTAAAATTTGTGACCGTTGCGGTGTTGAGGTTACAAGAGCAAAAGTAAGAAGAGAGAGAATGGGTCACATTGAGCTTGCCGCTCCTGTTTCTCATATCTGGTACTTCAAGGGTATTCCTTCAAGAATTTCTCTTATGCTCGATATTTCTCCGAGAACACTTGAAAATGTTCTTTATTTCTCAAGATATATTGTTACAGATCCCGGCAACTGCCGTGATCTTGAAAAAAATCAGTGCCTGAGCGAAAAAGAGTACGCTGAAATGCGTGAAAAGTATGACAACGACTTTGAGGCAGGTATGGGTGCAGAGTCTATTCAGAAGTTACTCAAGGAAATTGACCTTGAGCAGCTCTCTGCACAGCTTAAAGAAGAGCTTGAAACAGCATCGGGTCAGAAGAGAGTTCGTATTCTCAAGCGCCTTGATGTTGTTGAGAGTTTCCGCCTTTCGGGCAACCGCCCCGAATGGATGATTATGGATGTTATTCCTGTAATTCCGCCTGATATCCGCCCTATGGTTCAGCTTGACGGCGGCAGATTTGCTACATCTGACCTTAACGACCTTTACAGAAGAGTTATTAACAGAAACAACCGTCTTAAAAAGCTCCTTGAGCTTAACGCTCCTGAAATCATCATCAGAAACGAGAAGAGAATGTTGCAGGAATCTGTAGACGCTCTCATTGACAACGGCAGAAGAGGCAGACCTGTTACAGGCCCTAACAACCGTCCGCTCAAGTCACTTTCCGATATGCTTAAAGGTAAGCAGGGTCGTTTCCGTCAGAACCTTCTCGGTAAGCGTGTTGACTATTCGGGCCGTTCGGTTATCGTTGTAGGCCCTGAACTTAAGATGTACCAGTGCGGTCTTCCTAAGGAAATGGCTATCGAGCTTTTCAAACCGTTTGTTATGAAACGCCTTGTAGAAACTAAGGCTGTTATCAATATTAAGGCTGCAAGAAAAGCAGTTGAGCGTGCAAAGGACGAGGTTTGGGATGCACTTGAGGTTGTAATCAAGGGACACCCGGTTCTCCTTAACCGTGCGCCTACACTTCACAGACTCGGTATTCAGGCATTTGAGCCTGTACTTGTTGAGGGCAGAGCACTTAAGCTTCACCCGCTTGCTTGTACAGCGTACAATGCCGACTTTGACGGTGACCAGATGGCTGTCCATGTACCGCTTTCCGCAGAGGCACAGGCCGAGGCAAGATTCCTTATGCTTGCAGCCGGCAACCTCCTTAAACCGTCAGACGGTCAGCCTGTAACAGTTCCTACACAGGATATGATCCTCGGTTCGTACTACCTTACACTTGATAAGGACGGCGAGCGTGGCGAGGGCAAGGTATTCCGTGATGTTGATGAAGCTATGATGGCTTATCAGACCGGTGTTATCCAGCTTCACTCAAAGATTAAGGTAAGATACGAAAAGGTAATTGACGGTGTTAAGTATTCCGACCTTGTTGACACAACAATCGGTAAGATTATCTTTAACAACCCGATTCCGCAGAACCTTGGTTTTGTTGACAGAAGCAAGCCTGAAAACCGCTTTAAACTTGAGGTTGACTTCCTTGTAGGTAAGTCTAAACTTAAGAAGATTATTGATAAATGTATTAAGATAAACGGCACAGAGATTACAAGCCATGTTCTTGACCACATCAAGGCACAGGGCTATAAATACTCAACAAGAGGCGCTATTACTGTTGCCGTATGTGACGCCGTTATTCCTCCTGCCAAGAAAGAAATCATCAAAAAGGCAGAGGCTGATGTCGATGCAGTTCGTGAGGACTATATGATGGGTCTTCGTTCCGATGAGGAGCGTTACGAGGAAGTTCTTAAGATTTGGGAGAAGGCTACAAACGATGTAACCGACGCCCTCCAGAAGAACCTTGACCGCTACAACCCAATCTTCATGATGGCCGATTCAGGTGCCCGTGGTAGTATGAGCCAGATTCGTCAGCTTGCAGGTATGCGTGGTCTTATTGCCAATACATCAGGTAAAACAATCGAAATTCCTATCAAGGCTAACTACCGTGAAGGCCTTAACATTATGGAATACTTTATTTCATCCCGAGGCGCTCGTAAAGGTCTTACAGATACAGCGCTCAGAACAGCCGACTCAGGTTACCTTACCCGTCGTCTTGTTGATGTATCACAGGAAGTTATCATTCGTGAGGACGACTGCGGTACAACAGACGGTCTTGAGATTTTCGACATCAAGGCAGGCGAAAACAATGTTATCGAGGGACTTCACGAAAGACTTATCGGCAGATACCTCGTTGACGATTTCTGCGATTCAAACGGCAACACCCTTGTTTCTAAGGATGTAATGATGGGCGACAAAGAGGCTGACATTATCGTAAACAGCGGCGTTGAAAGAATTAAGATTCGTTCCGTACTTTCTTGTCGTGCTAAGCACGGTGCTTGTAAGAAGTGCTACGGTTCTAACCTTGCAAACCGCCAGCCTGTAACAGTCGGTGAGGCAGTAGGTATTATCGCCGCACAGTCAATCGGTGAGCCGGGTACACAGCTTACAATGAGAACATTCCATACCGGCGGTGTTGCATCGGCAGAAGATATCACACAGGGTCTTCCAAGAGTTGAAGAGTTGTTCGAGGCCCGTAAACCAAAGAGCCTTGCAATCATCAGTGAAATTGACGGTGAAGTTAGATTTGAAGAAATCAAAAATGCTCGTCACGCTATTGTATTCAACCACGAAACAGGCGAAGAAAAGCAGTACCTTATTCCTTTCGGCTTTAGAGTTAAGGTTCAGGAAGGTCAGATTATCAAGAAGGGTGACAAAATCACCGACGGTGCTGTTAATCCACACGATATTCTTGCAATTCTCGGTTCAGACGCAGTAATGAACTACCTTATTTCAGAGGTACAGAGTACCTACCGTTTACAGGGTGTTGAAATCAACGATAAGCACATTGAGGTTATCGTTCGTCAGATGATGAGAAAGGTAAGAGTTGAGGACGCAGGCGATACTAAGTTTATGTCCGGTCAGACCTACGATAAGAACGATGTTCTCTTTGAGAACGAGCAGATTAAAAAGCGTATTGCTAACGGTGAAGAAAACCTCAGAGAGGCAACATTCACACAGTTGCTCCTCGGTATTACAAAGGCAGCACTCGCAACAGACAGCTTCCTTTCTGCCGCATCATTCCAGGAAACAACAAGAGTTCTTACAGATGCAGCTATTAAGGGTAAGATTGATCCGCTTATCGGTCTTAAGGAAAATGTTATTATCGGTAAGGTTATTCCTGCAGGTACAGGTATGCCGAGATATGCAGGCGTAAAGCTCGAAGAGCCGAAGTCAGAGGTTGAAGATGCAGATGAAAATGCTGTTGAATCAACCGAAACTGCAGATATTGCCGAATAATTTTAACTAACATTTTGGTGTAAAAAATTAAATGCCCGACAATGCATTCAGTCATTGTCGGGCATTTGTGCGTGTGCTTGTAGTTATTAACAATTTCTTATAAATGTGTTAAAAGATTGCCGGTTAGGTCATTAAAAAAACTGTGGTTTAACACGGTGCTTAGGTCAAATGATTAAAAAATTTAGGTCAAGCCTTTTTAAAGGCTTGCGGGTTTGGGCAGCGCCCATAAAATCTTCCGATATAACAATTTATCAGGCGCAAACAGCCACGCTGTTTGCGTGCTTGCACATAGTTTGAAAAACAGGCGACAGCCTTTTATAAAAGAAATAATTAACTTTTCATTATATATCGAATGGCTTTCTTATTGCTGTCGCATTTAAGGGCTTTCGCCCATTCGTTCAAGCCGCCAAACAGCAAGCTGTTTGGCTATCGTCAGATTGTATAAACGGAAAATATTTGTGGGCTTTGCCCACACCCACAACCTTTGAAAAGGTCGACCAAACTTTTATAATTAATTTGCAAATCAATTTGCTAAACCATAAAAACAAAAATAGACCGCAGGACTAACCTACGGTCTATAATTATGTTTGAAATTTTAAAAATATTACAAGCTTAATCAGAAACTTTTTCCGACAAAATAAGCAAGTACATTAAGTGCAATTACGATAATTACGAAAATTGCTGCAAAAAACTTTGTAAAACGAGCAAGCTTTGCATCAATCGAGCGAGCCTTATTTTTTGAGAAATAAGAGTCAGCAGCACCGGAAACAACACCGATACCCTGCTGGTTGCCCTGCTGAAGAATAATTACGATGATAATTGCAATGGCTGCTACGATAAGCACTGAACCAAGAACAATACCCCAAACGCCCATATTATACCGTTCCTTTCTGTAATATAAATGTATAATAAGTTCCAAATACAAAAACTAACTAATTTATATTAACATAAAATTATAGATTTTGCAAGATTTTTTTGAAAAAATTTAAATTTTTTCGGTATATTTCCAAAGGTGAAATATACAGTTAAATCAGCGTAAGCTGTTCGTCGGTTGAATCTTCATTTGCAGGCATAGCGCCGAGAGTAGGAAGTGTTTTCGTTCTGTATCTCTGCGGCTTTGCAAATGTTCCCTCAACATACTCCGAAATTTCAAACAGTCTGTGACCTTTTTTTAGTTTCATAACCGCCACGCCCTGTGTCGAACGGGTTGTTTTCAGATTAATTGCACCCGAATGAATAAGCAACATTCTGCCTGATGACGCTTTCAACAAAAATTCTTTATCCTCTGTAAAGAATACCATTCCCGCAAGCGGTGATTTATCGGAATAAGCGCCCGTAAGTTTTTTTCGGTTTGTCTTTGTTTGATAAGCCTCAAGCGGAACTTTAGCGAGCTTGCCGTTTTCAAAAGCAAACAGCAGCATTCCCTTATAATCCTTTGTTGCAACCATATATACAGCGTTTTCGCCCTCGTCCATACCGAGTTTTGCAGGTACATAGTCGCCGAGTGTGCTTGCCTTTGTATCGGCAAAATCCGCTGCCTTTGCTTTGTAAACCTGACATTTATCGGTAAAGAACAGCAATTCGCCGTTATTTGAAAATTCGCAGGTCTGGGCAATCTCATCGCCGTCCTTGAGCTTATGGTTGCTGCTCATTCTAAGCGACTGGGGAGTAATCTTCTTGAAATAGCCTTCCTTTGTAAAGAAAAGATTTACGGGGTAATCAGGAACATCGTCCTTTTCCTCCGTATAACTTACGATATCTTCGTAAATTATAATACTCTTTCGTGGCTGACCGTATTTTTCGGCAATCTCTTTGAGCTCCTTTACAATTATGGTTTTAATTCTTGTCTTGCTCTTGAGAATTTCATCAAGTTCGGTAATTTCCTTTTCAAGTGCCTCAATTTCTGCCGTACGCTTTAAAATATATTCACGGTTCAGATGACGAAGTTTTATTTCTGCAACATACTCTGCCTGAACCTCGTCAATACCAAATCCGATCATAAGGTTTGGTACAACCTCTGCCTCTTCGTCTGTTTCTCTTACAATTTTAACCGCTTTGTCAATATCAAGCAAAATAGCCTCAAGGCCCTTTAAAAGGTGGAGTTTTTCGGCTTTTTTGTTTCTGTCAAAATATGTTCTTCGTCTTACACATTCAATTCTGAATGCAATCCATTCTTCAAGCAAAGCCTTAACACCGAGCACCCTCGGCACTCCGCCGATAAGTACATTAAAGTTGCAGGAGAATGAATCTTCAAGCGTTGTAAAACGGTAAAGTTTTGCCATAAGTCGGTCGGGATCAACACCGCGCTTAAGGTCAATCGTTATCTTAAGACCGTCAATACCCGTTTCATCTCGAACATCGGCAATATCCTTTATTTTTCCTGCTTTTACAAGGTCAATAATCTTTTCAATAATAACTTCGCAAGTGGTTGTGCTCGGAATTGAAAGTACATCAATACAGTTTGCCGATTTATCGTATTCATACCTTGCCCTGAGTTTGATTCCGCCCTTACCCGTTTCATAAACCTGTCTTAAGGCGTTTTCGTCATAAATAATCTGACAACCGCCGATAAAATCAGGTGCAGGCAATGTCTGCATAACATCGTGGTTCGGGTCACGAATAAGCGCCGCCGTGGTTTCGCAAATTTCTTTTAAATTGAAAGAACAGATATTTGACGCCATACCTACCGCAATACCCGTATTTGTGTTTACAAGTACGGACGGAAAAGCAACCGGCAAAAGTGACGGCTCTTTCATTGTATTATCGTAGTTATCAACAAAGTCTACGGTATCTTTATCTATATCACGAAAAAGCTCGTTACAGATTTTGTCAAGTTTTGCCTCTGTATATCTTGATGCCGCCCATGCCATATCACGGCTGTAGAATTTACCGAAGTTACCCTTTGAATCCACATAAGGATGTAAAAGTGCTTCGTAGCCTCTCGAAAGTCGCACCATAGTGTCATAAATCGCCAAATCACCGTGCGGATTAAGTTTCATAGTTGCACCGACAATATTAGCGGATTTTGTTCTTGCACCGCTTAAAAGTCCCATTTTATACATTGTATAAAGCAGCTTTCTGTGCGACGGTTTAAATCCGTCAATCTCCGGAATAGCACGGGAAAGAATAACGCTCATTGCGTAAGGCATATAGTTTTCTCTGATTGTAGAGTCAATATTCTGTTCTACAACTTCACCCGCACCGTTGATAACACCGTGTGTTTTTCCCGTTGCGGCAGGCTGTGTTCTTCTTCTTTTTGCCATAAATTCGCACCTCCCGTCAGCTTACATCAAGATTGTCAATGTACTCATTACCGTGAACCACAATGTAATCTTTTCTTCCCTGAAGATTGTCACCGAGCAGAATATCAAAAATTTCCGCTGTTTTTTCAGCGTCTGTCGGCATAACCTTTATAAGTCTGCGAGTAGCAGGATTCATAGTTGTAAGGTTCATCATATCAGGCTCGTTTTCACCAAGACCTTTTGAACGCTGAATTGTGAATTTCTCTTTGCCGATTTCCGCAATAAACTTATCTTTTTCCGCCTCGTCATACGCAAAATACACATTATTTTTAGATGTAATCTCATAAAGCGGTGATTCCGCAATAAAGACTTTTCCCTCGTTTATTAGCGTAGGAGTAAGTCTGTACAGCATTGTCAAAAGCAGCGTTCTGATCTGAAATCCGTCAACATCGGCATCGGTACAGAGAATAACTTTATTCCAACGCAGTGCGTTAAGGTCAAATTCGCTCAAGTTTTTATTGGCCTTTGACTTTACCTCAACACCGCAGCCGAGCACTCTAAGCAAATCCGTAATTATTTCGCTCTTAAAAATTTTGTCATAATCAGCCTTAAGACAGTTAAGTATTTTACCTCTGATTGGCATAATCGCCTGAAAATCAGGGTTTCTTGCCTGCTTACAAGCACCGAGAGCAGAGTCACCCTCTACTATAAAAAGCTCTCTTTCATCGGCATTTTTGCTGCGGCAGTCAACAAACTTAGCTACACGGTTTGTCATATCAAGACTGCCCGAAAGCTTTTTCTTTATGTTAAGTCTTGTTTTTTCGGCATTCTCTCTGCTGCGCTTGTTTACAAGCACCTGCTGTGCGATTTTGTCTGCCTCAAGCGGATTTTCGATAAAATAAACTTCAAGGCTCTGCTTTAAGAAAGCAGTCATTGCGTCCTGAATACCCTTGTTGGTAACTGACTTTTTAGTCTGGTTTTCATACGAAGATACGCTCGAAAACGAAGAAATTACACACACAAGGCAGTCTTCAATATCATCAAATTTTATCTTGCTTTCCGATTTATTGTATTTATTGTTTGTCTTTAAGTAATTGTCTATCTGATAAAGAAAAGCAGTTCTCACCGCTTTATCAGGAGCACCGCCGTGCTCAAGCCAGCTTGAGTTGTGGTAATACTCGGTAAGTCTTGTCTGATTTGAAAAAGCAACCGCAACATCAATTTTACATTTATATTCCGGCTTATCGTCACGGTCACGGGTTTTTACCTCCGTTGTCCAATGCTGAACCGAAGTAAAACCGTTTTCGCCGATGACCTCCGCAACATGATCCTCAATACCGTTTACATAGCAATAAGTTGTGGTGTCAAAGCTCTTACCGTTCTGATTTCTGAACACAAATTCAACGCCCGCATTGACAATAGCCTGTCTTTTCATTATGTCAAGAAAATATTCAGGCTGAATGTCTATATCGGTAAATACCTCAAGGTCAGGTTTCCAACGGATTTTTGTACCTGTATCCTTTTTATTGTACGGCTCTTTTTTTAAGCCGCCGACATTCTCGCCCTTTTCAAAATGCAGGGTATAGCGGGTACCGCCACGGCGAATATCAACATCCATATATTCGGAGCTGTACTGTGTTGAGCAAAGTCCGAGACCGTTCATACCGAGCGAAAACTCATAGCTTTCTCCCTCGTTATTATTATATTTACCGCCTGCATACATTTCGCAGAATACAAGTTTCCAGTTAAATTCATTTTCCTTTTCGTTAAAGTCAACAGGAATACCTCTGCCGTGGTCCTCTACCTCAATAGAGCCATCGGAAAATCTCGTTACGGTAATCTTTTTTCCGTAACCCTCTCTCGCCTCGTCAATAGAGTTAGAAAGAATTTCAAAAACTGAATGTTGACAGCCGTCAATACCGTCAGAGCCAAAAATAACCGCAGGTCTTTTTCGTACTCTGTCTGCGCCTTTAAGTGCAGAAATACTTGAATCACCGTATTCAACTGCTTTGGTTTTAGCCATTTAATCAATCCTCATTTATCGCCACGGAGCTTTTTGATTTTGTCACGCAGATATGCGGCGTGTTCAAATTCAAGCAGCTTTGCGGCAGCTTTCATTTCCTTAGTAAGGCTCTCGATAAGCTGTTGCTTTTGAGCCTTGTTCAGCTTTTTAGCCGATTTAAATTCATCATCTGTATGTGTAGAAATTTCAAGAATTTCACTGACTTTTTTAACAATAGTGGTTGGCGTAATGCCGTGTTCCTTGTTGTATGCCTGCTGAATTTTTCTTCTGCGTTCGGTTTCGGTAATCGCCTTGCGCATAGAATCGGTTACACTGTCGGCATACATTATTACAGTGCCCTCGCTGTTTCGTGCGGCACGGCCGCAAATCTGGATAAGTGAACGCTCACTGCGCAAAAATCCCTCTTTGTCGGCGTCAAGCACGGCAACCAGCGATACTTCCGGAATATCCAAACCCTCTCGCAAGAGGTTGATTCCGACAAGCACATCAAATTCGCCGAGGCGCAAATCTCTGACAATTTCCATACGCTCTACGGTGTCTATATCGTGGTGCATATAGCGTACCTTGATACCCATTGTTTCAAGGTATGCTGTCAAATCCTCCGCCATTTTCTTGGTAAGAGTGGTAATAAGCACTCTCTGCTTTTTGCTCACCCTTATATTAATTTCAGATACCAAATCATCAAGCTGTCCCTCGGTAGGTCTTACCGAAATTTCAGGGTCAAGAAGTCCTGTAGGTCTGATAATCTGCTCTGCTATTGTCTGTGATTTTTCAAGTTCAAGGTCGCCCGGAGTTGCACTTACAAACACAACCTGATTTATTCTGTCGTAAAATTCGTCAAAATTAAGCGGTCTGTTGTCAAATGCAGACGGCAGGCGGAAACCGTAATCAATAAGATTTTTCTTTCGTGCATGGTCGCCTGCGTACATTCCTCTTACCTGAGGCAAAGTGACATGCGACTCATCAACAAACAACAGAAAATCCTTGGGAAAATAGTCAAGCAAAGTAAACGGCGAAGAACCGGGTTTTCTGCCCGACAAAATTCTCGAATAGTTCTCAATGCCCGTACAAAATCCGATTTCCTGCAACATCTCCATATCATAGCGTGTGCGCTGTTCAATTCTCTGTGCCTCAAGCAATTTTCCGTTCTCACGAAAATACGCAAGTCTTTCTTCAAGTTCACGGTCAATTTCTTTGAGTGCGGTTGCCATTTTATCCTTAGAAACAATGTAGTGTGACGCAGGATAAATTGCCGCATGACGCAAAACCGCCTTTAGTTCTCCCGTAAGTGGGTTAATCTCAGATATACGGTCAATTTCATCGCCGAAAAATTCTACTCTTATTATAGAATCGTTAGATGCGGCAGGAAAAATTTCGACCACATCTCCCCTTACTCTGAACTTATTTCTTATAAAATTAACATCGTTGCGCTCATATTGCAGTTCAACGAGTTTTTTCACAAGGTCATCTCGGCTTTTTTCCATACCGGGGCGTAAAGATATTACCATATTTCGGTAATCAATAGGGTCGCCCAAGCTGTAAATACAGGAAACCGAAGCAACTATAATTACATCTCGTCTTTCAGAAAGCGCAAGAGTAGCGCTGTGCCTGAGTTTGTCTATTTCGTCATTTACAGCGCTGTCCTTTTCTATATAAGTATCCGTGTTGGCAATGTATGCCTCCGGCTGATAGTAATCGTAATAAGACACAAAGTATTCTACCGCATTGTCGGGGAAAAACTCCTTAAACTCGCTGCAAAGCTGTGCCGCAAGAGTTTTGTTGTGCGCAAGCACCAGGGTAGGTCTTTGCGTTCTTTCTATTATATTAGCCATAGTAAATGTTTTACCCGAACCCGTTACGCCGAGCAAAGTCTGCTCTCTGTTGCCCGACTCAATGCTGTTTACAAGCTCATCAATCGCAGCAGGTTGGTCACCCGTAGGCTTATATTTAGATTTCAGTTTAAATTCCATAAAATCAAACCTTATTACAATAAAAAAATACTTCCCGACATTTCACTTTCACGCAGGGAAACATAGTCAAACTCCGTCACAATATAATGGTCAACAAGGTTTACTCCTATGCTGTCAAGAGTTCGTCTTATGATTTTTGTAGAAGTCAGATCGCTTTGCGAGGGCAATGCCGAGCCGCTCGGATGATTGTGTCCTAAAAAAGCGGTCTTTGCGTTGTGCCTTAGCGCAAGGTCAACGATTTTCCTAAGCGGAACATCCGACGAACTTAGCGAACCTTTGGCAATAATGTCAAAGAAAATCATTCTGCCCTTTGCATCGCCGAGCATAAGCGCAACTGCCTCGTTTGTTCTGCCTATAAACTTATTTATAAACATTTCTCCGAGATGTTCAAGCTCGATGACATTATGATTTTCCGTTTTTGATTCTTTATACACTCTCGAAAACTCGGGGAGCATTTTCAGAAAAACCGCACAAGACTGCGAAAGTGAAAATTCACGCATAAGCTCGTCAACAGGTGCATCGCACACACCCGCAACGGTTAAATACCTGTCGAGCAAACGGTGTGCAAGCGCATTTGTATCTTTTCTGGGAATGGCATAGAAAAGGCACATTTCAAGCACCTCGTGCGGCTCAAAGCCGTCAAATCCGTTTTCAAGAAACTTTTTGCGAACACGGTCACGGTGTCCTGTATGCTCATTTGCCACGCCATTCACCTCTGATTAAATTTCTGTTAAGTAATTATTCTTTTACACCGTACTGCTCATAGTACGCGTCAATTGCAGCCTTGAGCTTGTCGTCAATAATAACTTTGCCCTTGTATTCCTTATTGTAAAGGTGCTCAACAACCTCTGCCATGGTAACGATTGCGGTTGTTTTTAAGCCGTATTTCTCTTCAATTTCAGAAAGCGCACTCTTTGTGCCCTTGCCTCTCTCCATTCTGTCAACGGATACAACAAGACCGATAGGGTCAACATTGCCCTGCGCCTTGATAATCGGGAGAGTTTCCTCGATAGAAGTACCGGCTGTAGTAACATCTTCGATAATAACTACCTTGTCGCCGTCATTTATAGGACTGCCGAGTAAAATACCCTTATCGCCGTGGTCCTTAACCTCTTTACGGTTTGAGCAGTAGCGAATATCTGTATCATACTTTTCGCTGATTGCAACAGCAGCCGCAACAGAAAGCGGAATACCCTTGTATGCAGGTCCGAAGAGAACATCAAAATCAAGACCGAATTTCTCTTTGATAGCCTCTGCATAGTAGCCGCCGAGCTTTCTAAGCTGTGCGCCTGTTCTGTAAAAGCCTGTGTTTACAAAGAAAGGTGTCTTTCTGCCGCTTTTGGTTACGAAATCGCCAAATTTAAGCACCTGGCAATCAACCATAAATTCAATAAATTCCTTTTTATAAGCGTCCATAGTAAAATCCTCCGATAAAAATACATAATTTAACATTTAACATCATACCACATATGTTCGGTTTTGTAAATGATAAAACGAAAATTTAACCGTTATTTAACCGTTAAAAAAATCCCTATATAAATAGTATAGAGAATTTTTACGAAAATCCGTGTTTAATATATAATTAAATTAAACTGTCTTTTAAGCAATATATCAACAAATTTATTAAAAAAGTTTTACAATCGGTACTGTTTTTTAATAAATCAAGGGTATTATTATTTTCAACAAATTAATAAAAAAAACGGCATAAAAACTATAAAAATGCACTTGCATTATTTTTACTTTCGGTGTACAATATTTGCTGTAATAATATTTTGCAAAATATTATATTTTGAATGAGGGAGAAAAAATGAAAGAAAAAAGAACACCAAATTCACGCACAAGCGTGCGATTTAAATCATTAGTTCTTGCAAAAAAAATCAAAAGCAAAAAAGGCTTTACATTGGTAGAACTTGTAGTGGTAATTGCCATAATAGCTGTTCTCGCAGCTATAGCTATACCAATAGTTGCATCTACTACTAAGTCATCTATAGTAAGCAGGGCAAAAACCAACGCAAACACCATAGAATACGCCTTTAAAGAAGCCGATGCGGCTGTTGCAGGTGCAGATAACACAAGATATATCCATGCAAGCACAAATACTATACAAATTTCCGAAGTTGTAGCCGCTAATAACCTTGAGCAGATTATTCAGCCCGAACATCTTTTTGGCACACTGTATTATCCTGTTATCTGTAAAAGCAAGGTTTATTTTGCAGTTGATTCAAATAATGACAGCAAATTTGATGCAAACGACAAAACCATAGACGGTACAAAATTACCCGATGAGGCTATTGCTCTTTACGACCAAACAAGAGGGTGTATAATAGACGGAAATATTACAACGCTAAATCTTTCAAACAGAAAAAATTAACGGCACATTTAACAATTTAACGCAGTAAAGTTTGTGCAATGTTATAAAAATGCGTTTTTTAACTTTTTTTGGTAAAAATATATTGCAAGACTTGCAAAAATGTTATATAATAAACTTGTTTAAAGGAAACGGTAACGCAAAATCCTATCAGCAACCGTCGTTGCGGTTTCCACAAAACGGCTCACAAATTATTATTAAAAAGAGAGGTAAAAACAATGAACGAAATTCAGGCAGTAAAAACTGCAAAAATCGAAGAAGTTAAGAAGAACAGCAAAAAAGGCTTTACACTCGTAGAGCTCGTAGTAGTTATTGCTATTCTCGCAATTCTCGCAGCAATCGCTATTCCGGTTGTATCATCAACAATCACATCTTCACAGAGAAGCTCAGCTAAGTCAAATGCTCAGACAATTGAGGTTGCTATTAAAGAGGCTGACGCTGCTATTTCAGCAAAAGACGATACAGTATTTGTAAATAAAGCTGGTGCTGCTGCAGCTGATCAGTTTAAAGCAAGTTCAGGCTCACTTACATTAAAAAACATTACAGATGCTAAGGCTATTGATTCTGCTGTAACAGCTACTTATCAGATTAACGGTGTAAATTACAGTGCTTACTATGATAACGCCACTCAGAAGGTTGCTTTCTTAGGTAACGACGGTAAAAACGTTGTAAATGTTGATGGTACTGCATATACTGGTACAGATACAGTTCTTCTTACAGATGCAAAGGGTGGAGTTGATGCAGCTGTTAAATTCAACGGTACAGGTAAAGTAACCGGCAAAACAGCCTCATCCCCAGCACCAGCAAAAAAATAATAATAATAAATACATAATTGTAATATCTCGGTTTTGCTGATGACCGACAACATACAAGCAAAAGGCTCGCCGAGTGCGAGCCTTTTGAAATGTATATAGGTTTTTCGGTGTATTAAACTCAATTTTTGTGTATTGTTAATAACTTTTAGGGGATATGCCCTGATTTACCCTGTTTGATCTGTCTCTTATACACATCTCCGAGCCCACGAGACGGAGCTACATCTCG
>ENA-OZKZ01000452-OZKZ01000452.1-human-gut-metagenome-genome-assembly--contig:-NODE-452-length-21287-cov-12.322014_pt1 | contig 21287 bp, 18 predicted proteins | sample MGYA00244828_ERZ653768 | MGnify/ENA primary metagenome ERZ653768 (study PRJEB26926, sample SAMN06165273) | human gut metagenome | biome: ENVO:00009003; feature: ENVO:2100002; material: ENVO:00002003...
GAAAACGCCTTGCCCTTGCAGGGGGCGGGCTTACCCTCCGAAGTCGGGAAGCCTCTCAAACCTGCGGTGCTGTGCCTCAAAGCGGCGGCTTATGCCGTCAAACCGCTAAATCCAAAGTAATATGAGTGAAAAAAGAAGAAACAAAGGCGGGAGAAATCCCAAACTCGACCCGGCGGTGTTCCGCTACACCGTCCGTTTCAGTGAGGAGGAACACAACCGTTTCCTCTCCATGTTCGAGAAGTCAGGCGTAAACGCCAAGTCGGTTTTCCTGAAAGCGCACTTCTTCGGGCAGCCGTTCAAGGTGCTGAAAGTGGACAAGACGCTGGTGGATTACTACACCAAACTGTCCGATTTTCATGCGCAGTTCCGCGCGATAGGCACGAACTACAACCAAGTAGTGAAGGAACTGAGGCTGCATTTTTCCGAGAAAAAGGCGATGGCGTTGCTTTACAAGTTGGAGCAACAGACCGTCGAACTCGTAAAACTGAGCCGTAAGATTGTGGAACTTTCAAGGGAGATGCAGGAAAAATGGTCGCAAAAATCAGCGTAGGAAACTCGTTGTACGGCGCACTTGCCTACAACGGGGAGAAGATCAACAAGGAGGAAGGGCGGCTGCTGACGACCAACCGCATCTACAATGACGGTACGGGAACGGTGGACATCCGCCGGGCGATGGAGGACTTCCTCGCCCTGATGCCCGTGCGGTCGAAGGTGGAGAAGCCGGTGGTGCATATCTCGCTCAACCCGCATCCCGACGATATGCTGACCGACACCGAGCTTCAGGACATCGCGCGGGAGTATCTGGAGAAGATGGGCTTCGGCAACCAGCCCTATATGGTGTACAAGCATGAGGACATAGACCGCCACCACCTGCATATCGTGACGGTGCGGGTGGACGGGGACGGCAGGAGCATAGACACCCGGAACAACTTTTACCGTAGCAAGCAGATAACCCGCGAGCTGGAACGGAAATACGGGCTGCATGACGCGGAACGGAAAAGCCGCCGTACCGATATGCCGCTGCATAAAGTGGATGTTTCGGCGGGCGATGTGAAGAAACAGGCGGGGAATGTGGTAAAGGAACTTAACCGCCGTTACCGTTTCCAGACGATGGGCGAATACCGCGCCCTCCTTTCCTTATATAATATGACGGTGGAGGAAGCGCGGGGCAACGTGCGCGGACGGGAATATAATGGGCTGGTCTATTCCGTTACGGACGACAGTGGCAACAAGGTCGGCAATCCTTTCAAGTCCTCGCTCTTCGGGAAGTCCGTCGGCTATGATGCCGTACAGAGAAAGTTCGCCCGTTCAAAAACGGAAATCAAGGACAGAAAACTCGCCGACATGACGAAGCGCACCGTCCTTTCCGTACTGCAAGGCACGTATGACAAGGAGAGGTTCATTGCCACACTCAAGGAGAAAGGTATTGACACCGTGCTGCGCTATACGGAGGAAGGACGCATCTACGGGGCCACGTTCATCGACCACCGAACAGGATGCGTGTTGAACGGCTCACGCATGGGCAGGGAACTGTCCGCCAACGCCTTGCAGGAACACTTCACGCTGCCATACGCCGGACAGCCGCCGGTTCCGCTTTCCATTACCACGGAGGGTCAGGAGGAAACGCAAGCTCCGTCCACTTCCGAATACGGAAGGGACTTGGACGGCATGGGCTTGTTCTATCCCGAAGGCCCGGCAGTGGACGCCGAGGAGGAAGCCTTCATCCGGGCGATGCAGCGCAGGAAGAAAAAGAAGAAGCGCAAGGGCTTGGGAATGTAATCGAAAATATCAACAATCAAAAAAATCAATGTATGTCACAACAAGAAGACGATTTGAGGGCGTTGGCGAAAATCATGGATTTTCTGCGTGCCGTGAGTATTATTTTAGTGGTCATGAACGTGTACTGGTTCTGTTATGAAGCCATACGGCTCTGGGGTGTTGACATCGGTGTGGTGGACAGGATACTGATGAACTTCAACCGCACGGCGGGGCTGTTCCGTTCCATCCTCTACACGAAACTATTTGCCGTCCTCCTGCTTGCCCTGTCCTGTCTGGGGACAAAGGGCGTGAAGGGCGAGAAAATCACGTGGGGGAAAATCTGGGCGGTCCTTGCCGTGGGCTTCGTGCTGTTCTTCCTCAACTGGTGGATACTGGCCCTGCCATTGCCGGTGGAGGCGGTGACGGGACTGTATATCCTGACCGTTGGCGCGGGCTATGTATTCCTGCTGATGGGCGGTCTGTGGTTGAGCCGCCTGTTGAAGCACAACCTCATGGATGATGTGTTCAACAACGAGAACGAGAGCTTCATGCAGGAAACAAGGCTTATCGAAAGCGAGTATTCGGTCAATCTTCCGACACGGTTCTACTACAAAAAGCGTTGGAACAACGGATGGATCAATGTGGTGAATCCTTTTCGTGCCTCCATCGTGTTGGGTACGCCGGGTAGTGGAAAGTCATACGCGGTGGTAAACAGTTTCATCAAGCAGCAGATTGAAAAGGGCTTTTCGATGTATGTATATGACTTCAAATTCAGCGACTTATCTACAATCGCCTACAACCATCTGCTGAACCACCCGGAGGGTTACAAGGTGAAGCCGAAGTTTTATGTGATAAACTTCGACGACCCGCGACGCTCGCACCGCTGTAATCCCATCCACCCGGATTTCATGGAGGATATTACGGATGCCTACGAGAGTGCCTATACGATAATGCTCAACCTCAATAAAACATGGGTGCAGAAGCAGGGCGACTTCTTTGTGGAATCACCTATTATTTTGTTTGCCAGCATTATATGGTATCTCAAAATCTATCAAGGCGGCAAATACTGCACGTTCCCCCATGCGATTGAGTTCCTGAACCGCCGCTATGAGGATATTTTCCCGATACTGACCTCTTACCCGGAATTGGAAAACTATCTTTCTCCGTTCATGGACGCATGGCTCGGAGGGGCTGCGGAGCAGTTGATGGGGCAGATAGCAAGCGCGAAAATCCCTTTGTCAAGGATGATTTCCCCGCAGCTCTATTGGGTGATGTCGGACAGCGAGTTCACGCTGGACATCAACAATCCCGAAGAACCGAAAATACTCTGTGTGGGCAACAATCCCGACCGTCAGAATATCTACGGGGCCGCTCTCGGTCTGTATAACTCCCGTATCGTGAAACTCATCAACAAGAAAGGGATGCTGAAGTCGTCGGTCATCATCGACGAGCTGCCCACGATTTATTTCAAGGGGTTGGACAACCTTATCGCCACCGCGCGAAGCAACAAGGTTGCCGTGTGTCTGGGCTTTCAGGATTTCAGCCAGTTGGTGCGCGACTACGGTGATAAAGAAGCGAAGGTCGTGATGAACACCGTCGGCAATATCTTTTCCGGTCAGGTGGTGGGTGAAACCGCCAAGACGCTTTCCGAACGCTTCGGTAAGGTGTTGCAGAAACGGCAGTCCATTTCCATCAACCGGCAGGATGTTTCCACCTCCATCAACACGCAGATGGATTCACTCATCCCGCCGAGCAAGATTTCCGGCTTGACGCAGGGTATGTTTGTCGGTTCGGTGTCCGACAACTTCAACGAGCGTATCGAGCAGAAGATTTTTCATTGTGAGATTGTCGTGGATGCCGAGAAGGTGAGGCGCGAGGAGAAAGCCTACAAGAAAATCCCCGTCATTACCGACTTTACGGACGGGGACGGCAACGACCGCATGAAGGAAACGGTTCAGGCGAATTACAGGCGCATCAAGGAGGAAGTGAAGCAGATTGTTCAAGAGGAACTGGAACGTATCGCAAATGATGAAAACTTGAAACACCTGTTGCAGCAGAAATAACAGATTCCTTTATATATGAAAAAGGGGATGTGTCAAAACACCCAAAATATGAAAATTACCCCTGTCACAGATATCTGTAGCAAGGGTAATTTTGTTAAAAAGAGAGTTTTGACGCCCTCTTTTTATTCTCAGATTTGAGATGCTTGTTGATGGTGGTAATGGCAAGCGTCAGCAAATAATTTTTCAGCTCTGTATCGTCTTTAAGCAGTATGCTGTATTCTTCGGCAAACATTCTCAACAGTCTGGTTCTGAGTTTCGACATTTCTTCACCGAAAGGTATCTGTCGGTTTTCTTGCCAATACTCAATCACTACGGAAGATACCAGCCACTTGAACTCGGATTTCATCTCTTTGCCGAGTTTCTTGAAGCGGATTTGTTCGCTAATTGGCGGCTCGTTGTATGGCATCATGTCTGCCGGGTCATAAACGGATATACTACCGATACCATAATCCATGATTATCGGTAAATCAGTTTTTACATCATTCTTATGTTTCTTCTTTTTAGCCATACCCGTTATTGTTGCAGGAAACCTTTACCTTTATCAGTAAGATAGTATTTCTGTTGCGGACTCTTGGAGCCTACGGGATAAAGTGAAAGGACCAAACCGGAATTTATTGCCGGATGGATATAGTTCTTTAAGAAATTCCTTTTATCTTTCATTCCCGTTTTCTCCATGATTTCTTTAGCAGAGAGAGTGTTGTTCCCAATAGCAGACAACAGTTTTCCTAACTGTGGGGTTACTGTGGGGTTACTATAGGGTTGCTGTGGGGTTGCTGTGGGGTCTTGTCCTACTGTAGTTCTTGTATAATGAAACACAATCCATACAGCATTGCCGTCGGTATGAAACTCCGGATCCGGAATACCGACACGGCGACATTCGTTTACCATAAGGGCTATGCCACGTCCCCAACTCTCCAATACTGCACTTTTGTACAGCACATTGGCTACTATCAGATTTTGTGGTTCGGAATTGTGGCCACCCAACAGTTTCTCAATGGTAATATCAGGCGGAAATGTTCCGCTGTTTTCAATCTCCACGCGGTCATCATAGATAGCAATCCCGACTGAACTGCCGGGGCGATGGTAAACACGATGTGCAAAAGCATTTATGCAACATTCTCTCAATGCCTTATATGGCACATTCAGTTCCTCTTCTCTGTACAAACCTTCAATTTTACCGGAAAGGGACAAATGCTTGAAGAAAAATGCCATTGCAGCATCCAGCAAGTTGAATATATTGCCTGTCACACGCTGATTATCTAAAAATTCATCTTTTGTCGTTCCTTTGAACCGGGCTAAACGGAGCAGACATTGGGGATAATGGTAGAAGTTTCGTCCGAATAGGACAACGGAAGCATTGTTCAGCTTTCCATCATTCAACAAGTCAAATTTTTCAAGGATGGTTCGGACATCCTCCTGCATAGAACCTTCCGGCAAACGTCCGCCTCTGATTCCTCCACGTACTGCGCCCAAGATTGCCGTTTCGTCAAGGTCGGATATTTTCAAGCTGGGATTTTGCATGGAATCCCAAGCATAGGTTCCGCCTCGCTGCATAACCAACAGGTTGTATATACCCTGCGGCATGGCAGATGTAACGCTCTCTATCCGTTGATAAGCCCTCCCCTTATAGGTGAACGGGCGCATATATCGTTGTTCTTCCGCTGATAAAGCTATAACACTTTTGTTCGTTCCCGGAATGTCTGTATAGGATATATCAATGGTCGCAAACGGCTCGATTCGTCTGATGGTTTCAGCAATATCGCGCTTCGTCTTGTCGCTCACTTCCTGACCGATAATCTTTCCCTTGTCGGTTACACCGAACAGCACCGTGCCGCCCGTACCGTTCAAGAAGGCACAAAGAGTTTCAATTCCACGCTCCAACTGCCCGGTAGTTTCTTTGAACTCAACTGTCCCGCCTTCGGCTCCGGCAATCAGTCCATTCAATATTTCGAGGTTATCTATTTTCATCCGTCATTGATTAATACTTGCAAAGTTAATGATTTTAATCGGCTTTCCGGCAGATAATAGAGTGATTGTAAATGAAGAAGGATAAGAAACCGTATAATCCGGCCGCTTATCCTTTGTTTGGCATTCGTTTATCTCCTCATCCGCTCCAATTCATCGTCATGTCGCATCTTCGCGTTCAGTTTGTCCTGCATCTTTTCAAGGAAGTAGGTGCGACTGTCGCTTTTCCTGCGTTTGATGTCCGTATAGAAGCGGTAGCAGTCTTTGGACTCCACACCGAAAAAGGAATAGAGGACAGGGGCAAGCTCTTTCAGCGAAGCCTTGCCGCCATTGATGCAGCCGGTGGCGTAGAGGGCATAGATTAGTTCTACCAACTCGACGGCATTACCGGTCCATTGCAGGGCTGGGACTGTGGCTTTGGTTTCGGATGTGGATGTTAGTGGTGGCACGGAGGTAATTGCAGAAGCGGATACCATCTTCTGCATCTTTCGGATGAATGATAACGCCTTGCGGATATACACAGTGACGACATTCTCCTCCGATGCCGACAAGTTCTGCGGATGGTGCTGTAATTCGATTTCGGCAAAAGCCAACGCCACAATAATATGCTTGGCATCATTGCCGCCGTAGCACAGGTTTATTACTTCCTGCACGAATCCGCCGTATGCCGTTTCCGTGCTACCGTTGTCTTTTCCGTTTATCAGGGCGAAAAACTGTGTTTCCGCCAATATGAGATGGTTCATTATCTTTTCTGTTTTGAGGGTTTACACTTGTTTATCAGTGTGCGCACACTGATATATGGGCAAATCATAGCCCTAAACACGAGAAAAGATTGTGAGAAAATTGTACTACATTGTTTTTCAGAAAGATAAAATTCAAAAATAATTTTATCCTTGATTGCATCCCTTGTGAAATGTGTTCAGATTCTGAACATGTGTTCACTTTCTGAACACGGAAATTCCGCCAAGATGTTCATAATCTGAACATTTTATGCCCGTGGCTCTTTATGATAGGTAAGCCGGATTACTCCGTCCCTATAAGTTTTGTTCTCCATAAGCCGCCAGTCATTCATAGGTAGTGCTGACTTGAAAAAATGCGCTCCGTTTCCGTCGATGGTTGGAACAACGTATAGTATGATTTCATCTATCACGTTCATCCGTAACAGTCCGTTGGCATATTCGGTATTCCCGGCAGTTACTTCCAACAAATGGCAAATGCTTCCACCTTCCTCTCTCCATTCTTGAAGCACGGATACCGAATAGTCGGATGTCAGCTTATACAGGGCATTGGCACGTATTTCATCCATACCGTAATCTTCGGTTTGAAGCAACCGCTTCCGGGGATGCAGTTTCATCGGACAGCCATCTATTGAGATAACGGCAAGTAATTGTATTTTCGCCATAACGTATTTCCTTTCCTTTTTGGCGAGGCAAAAAAGTAGCGTGCAATTCACACTACTTTCAAGCGATGGCTCTGGTAAAGCCTTTACGGAGAGTACGTGAATGCACGCTATGCGTAAGCATAGCATAAGCATCACGCAATCGTCTCCGTAGTTTCAATTTACCAGATTTTCGCTCGAAACGCCTTGCGGTCTTATGTCTATATCATCGGCGAAAAGTTACCCAATCGCCTGCTATTTTCTGAAATACAATTGCAAAGTTAATCAATTATTGCCATTTACAGCCATACTCCGGTCAGTTTTCTTCATTCAATCCATATTCTACCAATTTATTATACAGCGTTGTCCTGCCGATACCCAGTATCTTTGCAGCCATTTTCTTGTTACCGGCTGCTTGTTTCAAAGCACGCAGGATACGTCCTCTTTCTTCATCCCCGCTCTTCAATGTAAAACAAGCGGAAGTAGCGGACGGTTCATTGTCAAGTTCCAAATCGGCTTCGGTTATCATATCGCCTTCTGATTGCAGGACTGCCGTCTGTATCTTCTGTTTCAACTCGCGCACGTTGCCCGGCCACGCATGGGCGAGCAGGGCATTACGGGCAGATGCGGCAAAACCTTTTACTTCACGTTCCAACTCACGGTTTGCCATTTCACGGAAGAACTCGGCCAATGGCATGATGTCTTCCGGGCAGTCGCGCAAGGGCGGCATGGTTATCACATACTCCTGCAAGCGATAGAGCAAATCCTGCCGGAACCGCTTTTCCGTTACGGCTTTCTGCAAATCCTCGTTGGTTGCAGCCACTATCCTCACGTTGGCTGTTTTGTCCTCCTTTGCTCCGACGGGACGGTAACGGCGTTCCTGTATGGCGCGGAGCAGCATCTGTTGCATCTCCATTGTTAGGTTGCCCACTTCGTCAAGGAACAGCGTGCCGCCATCCGCTTCCAGAAAATACCCCGTCTTGTTTGCTTCGGCACCCGTAAACGCGCCCTTGACGTGTCCGAAGAAGGCGGATTGTATCAATGACGGGGACAAGGCTCCGCAGTCCACTGCCACAAAAGGTTTATCGGCAAGTTTGCTTTGTTGGTGTATATGTTGTGCGATATGTTCCTTGCCCGTACCGTTCTCGCCCAGTATCAGCACGCTCATCCGGGTGGTGGCTACAAGGCGCACACGTTTCTTGATTTTCTGATAGGCTTCGCCCTGCCGGACGAATATCGGAATGTTCCATTGTAGTCGCTTTTCATGTTCTTTTTGCAGGGTGCGGATAAGCGGTATCAGTTTATCCTCCAACAACTGTTTCTGTATGTAATCCTTTGAGCCGAGCTTCATACTTTCCACTGCCGTATGCACCTCCCCGTAATTGGTCATAACGATAAACACCTGTTGTTTGTCGTTGGCACGCATCCACCGTAACAACTCTATGCTTTCACCGTCGGGGAGGCGTAGGTCGGCAACGACAATATCATCCACCTCTGACTTTACCAATAGTTTCTTGGCAGTGGCAAGATTATATGCCGACATAGTATCGAAGCTGTCTTTCTTCAGCAGGTTGCAGACATAATCGTTATAGACGGGGTTGTCCTCAATCACAAATACTTTCATCCGACAACCTCCTTTCCTTTTGCGCAAGTTCTATGATAACTGTTCCCATACGAAGCATGGCATCCACGCATTTCCGCAATTCCATTTCGGAACATTCAGATTCTTGATGCAGCAGTTCATACAGGTTCCACAAGGGTTTGTCAGCACGGATAACAGCCCATGAACTTCGCTGACGGTGTATCCATTCGTCCAACGCCTTGCGGTCATTCCTCTCCATGATTTCCCGGACAGCCTGCATATCCTTTTCTGTTTCGGTTATCAAACGGTCGAGCATCGCCCGTTTGTCACCATATGCAAGCAGAGAGGACAAGTCGGGAAGTTCATCCTTGTCCGTACTTGTCAAAAGGCATTTGTCTGATACAGCAACCAGTTCGGAAATGGAAAATGGCTTGAACAGGCAGGCGGTAAATCCATTTTCCAACAGCTCCTCTTCGCTGCAACTGCCGGAGGCGGTCGCCACGACAATGGGAATCTCTTTCGAGTTGCTGACACTTGACGAACGTAACAACTCCAACACCTCATAGCCGTTAATCTCCGGCATCTTCATATCGGTTATCATGAGGTCGTATGTGTGCTGCCGCATGGCTTCCATTGCATCGCCAATAGTGGTGAACGTGTCGCAATGCACACCTATACCAGCATACATTTCCTTTGTCATGGATAATACCATCGGATTGTCGTCCAATACGATGACAGAATAAGGTCTTTCTATATGAGCCAGACTTTCTGCGGCTGTCTGTTCTTCAATACCAATATCGGCAGTGTTCATTGGCAACTCCACAGTAAAACGACTGCCTTCTCCTTTTTCGCTTTCCAAGCGTATAGTGCCGCCAAGCATCCCGACTATCTGTTTCACAATGCTTAACCCCAATCCGAAACCGTCTTGCGTGGCGGCGTTGGAAAGCCGCTCGAACGCTCCGAACACTCGCTGTTGTTCTTCCGCACTCATGCCGGTTCCGGTGTCCTCTACTACAAGGGTCAGCCTATTGCCGTCATAGCTTATGACAAGTGAAACGCTTCCGGCATTCGTGAACTTGACGGCATTGCCCAGCAGGTTGTCGCATATCTGTATGATGCGCTCCTTGTCGCCATTCAGGATAATACCCTCCGGGCACTCGATGGTAAGTTTAAGATCTTTTGCTTCTGCTTGTTGCGTAAACTCCGTTTGCAACAGCTCCGCGATGTTTTCCAAACGAAACGGACGGACATTCGCCTGTTCCTTGCCGCTGTCCAAGCGGAAGAAGTCAAGCAGGGAGTTGAGCATGTCGGTCATTCTCTTGGAGGCTTGCAGGATATTGTCCGCATAACCGCTTATCTTTTCTTCTTCGTTGTCCTGCATCAGTTCCGCATATCCATGTATGGCAGTCAGTGGTGTGCGTAGCTCGTGGGTGATGGTGTGCATCGCTTTCTTGCGTGAGGCTATCAACGATTCGTTTTGTTTTACGGACTTTTGCAGTTGCCCGATTAAATCTGTTGTCTTACGTTTGTACTGCTTGATGCGGGTGGCATAGCGGTGAATGATGATGTATGAAATAATGAGCAACAGCAGCATGACACCCGTTATGATACCTACCTGCAAGAACGACTTTTCACGCATAGCGGATATTTCCGCCTCACGTTCCTGCAAGTCAGCCTGCACCTTGTGGTCCATCTGCTGGATAAGGGTTTGCAGTTGGCGGTTCAGTTCCGCATTGCGGCTGGCAAGGCTGTCGGCATATTCCGACAGACGATGGCTTTGGGCACGTTGTTGCGCTATCATATCACGGTTCAGTGTGTAGAGCATCGTGGTGGTCGTCGTCGGAGGTGCTTCCTGTTTCTTGCCGAACAACCCGAGAAAACCTTTCCTCCTCTGTTTCTTCGGCTCTTCCTGCCTGCTCGTTTGCACTATCACCGGCACCTGCTTGGCTATCCGGCGGTTGATGTCCGCCTGTTGTTCCAGAGCCTCCATGATGGCGCACAGCCGCTTTTCCTTGTCCTCCAGCAAGTGGCGCACGCTGTCTATGCGCACCGATTCGTAATGGCTCTTGAAGCGGCAAAGCATACTATCCACCGTCATCCGTTGCCGCCGGTATGCCGCCACATCCTTATCGTCCCATTCCAGCACCGACTCGCCCAAAAGAGACAACTCCACCACACCCACATACGCATCGTGTGTTTCCTTGCGGAAGCGGTTGATTTCACGGTTCTCCCGTTCCAGCAACTCCAAGTCGCGCCATTCTCCGAGCCACGTGCAGATGATGCCGCCCACCAGCAGGACTATCAACAGATAGCCTGCGGCAAGCATCTTGCGGAAATGCTTGGTAGTGGTAACGAATTGTTCGCTCATTTGCTGTTTGTGTAAATACCGTTATTTAAAATACGCATATAGGTCGTGGAACTTCGCAGGTTCATGGATGAGAATGGCGGCCATGCTGCCTATGACCGCCACCAGAATTATATATCCGAATAGAATTCTACTCCTCAATGAAACAACCATTCTTCCCTTATTTACAATTGTTATAATTATTAAGGCATCTGACCACCGGCGATAGGTGGAATTTCTGTTAGTATGGGATTTCTCGGGATTGAGTTAAAAATTCTTTGGCCACGTATGGCTTGACTTGGAGGAGCGTTTTCATTTACATCAAGCCGATAACATCTATCGTTAAATGTTATAATTCCCCAAATACCAATGGTTCCTGGGATTCTCGCCAATCCTTCAGTAGGTTTAAAAAGAACAACATTATCTATTATTCGATTTTTAACCGCCCGATTCCATGATGTTTTAATACTATTGTTAGGCGTTGGAATATGAGCAACATACCTAATGCCATTGTGCCTAAAACTGGCCATATAACACCCCGAAAAACCTGAACTTAAAGTATCTATGCCATTTGAAGCAACGACTGCTATTCTATCCGCAATATATATGACACAGGCGTAGTCTAATCTAAGAAAACGATAGTTACGGGTATATCCTTTTATTTGAAATGTCAAATTACTTTGCGTGAAAATCGGAGGGGTCAAACCTACATTATAAATATTTTGATAATGAAACCGTGCAATATTTGTCATTACTGCTTGACTGTTTGGCAATCTTAATGCTTGAATCAAATTCATATATTTACTTACTGTTACTTTCGTTTGTTATAGGCTCGATACATGATGCCATTATATCCATCAGTTTAGACAGACCTTCGGTCTGCGGCTGCTGACTGGCTGTCACATGTATCTGGTATTTTGCCGTTTGGTTGGTCATGCGGGTGTTCTCGCGGGCGGTCGTGACTTTGCCGCTGATTTCCGCATTTATAAACCAATGTTTTGCAGAAGCTTTTGCCTCTACTTCTGCGTTGGTAGTGCTTTTTACGTTTGATGTATCGGTAACCTCCATCTGGAAATCGACATCCACGCGATCTATGAGCAGGGAAGGAATAGGCACCAATCCTATAAACGGAGCCTTGACACTTTGTGACATTGTTGTCATTTTTCCATCCTGCTGTATCGGTCTTTCGACATCGAATTCCAATATACGCGCTTTATTGCCGCTTTTACCATCAAATGCAATTTGCTGGTAGAAATTCCATGCTGTCGCTGCCAATTCCTGTTGTGCTTCGGCTGCTGCAATAAGTGGAGCTGCAATAAGTTCCCGCATGGGAAGCCCCTTGAATTTGTCAGTCACGTTTGAATCTGCTTTAAGAACTGGAGAAGTTTCTCTGTTTTGAGTCTCTTCCAATGCAGCGGAGATAATTTCTTTCGCCTGTCCGCTTACATTTTCATTCAAGTTTTCCGCATTTTCTTGTTGCCCTTGGTTCTTTATTTCTTCTGCCATAACATTTGAATTTTAAAATTGTTAGATATTTTTTACAAAATCGTCAATGATTCGGGAAATACTCTCCGGAGTCTCCTGAACTTTAAAATTGACGCAAACCTCCATGATATCATCTGTATCTGGTTTTATGTTGCTCATCTGCATCTGGAGATTGGCTCTGTGCGGACTGGATAACAGCAAGTTGTTTTCCGGAATCTGTGATTCCACGCTTCCGACCTTCGCCTTGAACTTTATCTGCACATTATCCATTGCAAGATAATGATGGGATATCAAGGCTATAAGTGGAATATCAATAGTATTGTCTCCAACCATGATTTTTTTTGATTGGAACGTATTTGCGTTATTTGCATTTGTTCCTTCAAAAAGTCTGGTCAGATTTTGTATCTGATGATTCTGTAATGTATCTTGTGCACAGTTTACGGCGTACTGCAAACCATTCATAATATCAGAGAATGAATTGGTTTGAACACTGTCCGGCTCATCGTCATTATTTTTCTTGCCTCTGTGAAAAAGTCCCATGTTTTTAATTTAAATACTTGATTTGTTGTCTTTAATGAGCACCAATCTTGACAATGTCCGGCTTACAGCTTCCATATTTACACTGGAGACTATATTATTATTGACAATGCCTTGATGCCAAAACCAATATGGTGGATTCTCCGTGTGTTCCATCACGTCCTCCTTTCTTTATTGGGGTTATACTTCGGTTCTTTCCGTTGCGGGCGGAACTTTTTCCGCCCGACGGTTTACTGCTTCCTCAAGGTAGGCAATGCTCCATTAAGTTCGTAACGCCACTCTGAGCCTGCGTTCTGCAAGGCGGTGTTCATGGCATCGACGGCTTTCTGCCAGGTAACGTAAGTGCCGTCCACCTTCGTGGATTCGGGGGCGGTCTTATAGCCTCGTTCCTGATTGTTCTTCCAATAGCAGGCGGTCACGGTGGTGTAGCTATCTCCAAACAAGCCGCCGATATGCACATTGCCGGTGCTGCTACCCGTACTGGTTACGTTGCCCGTGGCATAGCAGGCAAGGACGCGGCTTCCTCCGTTTAATCCCACTACACCGCCGCCAAAGTTATTCTTTTGGGAAGCTATTTCTAAGGTCACGTTGCCTGTGGCATAGCAAGCTGTCATGGTGCCCCATTTTTCTCCTGCCACACCGCCGACATAGTGCTTTCCCTTCACAGTGGCAGAGGAGCTGCATCCGATGATGGAACCGGCCTTTTGTGAACCCACCACACCGCCGACACAATCTGTGCCGCTGACGCTACCCGACACCGAGCAGTTTTCAATGGTGCCCCAGCTATATCCTACCACGCCGCCAGTACAGCCAAACATGTGATTGCTTGTTATCTGTATGCCTTCCATCACCACGTTCTTCACCATACCAGCTCTATTGAGATAGCCGAACAGACCCACAAATTGGTCATTTGTCGTAACGGTCAACCCCGTGATGGTATGGCCGCCGCCGTCGAAAGTGCCTTTGTATGAGTTATCGAAGCTTGTGCCTATCGGCGTCCAGCCTTTGCCCGTCAGATCAATGTTTTTGTCGAGGGTAATGTTAATGTCGGTCTTACCTCCGTTCACTAATTCGGCTACATTCATCAGGCCATCGGCGGAGGTCACGGTGTAGCTGCCGTCGCTCTCTATGGTATAGCCCAGGTCTTTTGCCGCAGCGAGGGAGACGGTGTAGGTATATTCACCGCCCGCCTGCCAGTCGGTAGCATTCTTCATCTTATAAACGAAGGTTTTGCCGTTAGTGAAGGTGCACGTAATGAAGGTCCTGCCAGCTGCCACACTTTGCGGGGCTACGAGGGCGATGTAGGTGTTGCTGCCCTTGTCATACGGGACGATTATATCCGGGTTGTCGCCTTCGGTGGAGAGACCCGTCAGCTGCACGGATGCCAGCCCCTCGGTGTAGTCCGTCAGAACGACGGTCACCCGCGCCGTGCGGTGGGTGAAGCGGAGCGTGGGGCTACCATAGGTCACCGTCTGTCCGTCGGCTACGATGAGGTCGCTGCCCTCGAAGTCTTTCCGGGCACTTTGGTTGGCTTTTACCTTCACAGCAGAAGGGGTTGTCTCGCCCTCGGTGTAGGGCCACCACGCTGTGACGGTGATGTCGTTGTGGTTGGTCCAGTAGTACGGGTCGGTGGAGGTCAGCGTGGCGCTGGTGGGGTCGGCGGTGGAGGGCGTCACGTCGTACGTCTTCACCATGCCGTCCATCAGCACTGCCACGCTCTGCACACCCTCCCAATTGCCATCCGCGGGGGCACGGGTGCCGGCGATGGCTTTCGCGGCGGGATTCAGCCCCGTGGCGGTGAAGACGATGGGTGTGCCTTCCGCCCCTTCCGGCAGAAAGCCCGCTTCGTCCTGCGTGCAGGCGGCGAGTGAGAGGGCGAGCGCTGCAAGTGCAAAAAATCTTATCCTCATAATATCTGTTGTTTTATTACTCTGGTTCTTTCCGTTGCGGGCAGAACTTTTTCCGCCCGACGGTTTACTGCTTCCTCAAGGTGGGCAATGCTCCGTTAAGTTCGTAACGCCACTCTGAGCCTGCGTTCTGCAAGGCGGTGTTCATGGCATCAACGGCGTTCTGCCAGGTAACGCCAGTGCCGTCCACCTTCGTGGCTTCGGGGACGATGCCTTCCTTATTATAGCCGATGCCTTGTTCATGATTGTTCTTCCAATAGCCGGCGGTCACGGTGGTGTAGTTATCTCCCAAAAAGCCGCCGATATGCACATTGCCAGTGCCACTACCCGTACTGGTTACGTTGCCCGTGGCATAGCAGGCAAGGACGCTGCTTCCTGCGTTGAATCCCACCAGACCGCCGCCAAGGATATTATTTATGGGGTCTATTTCTATGGTCACGTTGCCTGTGGCATAGCAAGCGGCCATGGTGGCACCCGAATTCGTCTCACCTGCCACGCCGCCGACCTGGACCATTCCCTTCACTGTGGCGGAGGAGCTGCATCCGGTGATGGAAGCCTCCCATTGAATACCCACCACACCGCCGGCGCATATCGTGCCGCTGACGCTGCCCGACACCGAGCAGTTTTCAATGGTGCCTCCCCAGCTAAATCCTGCCACGCCGCCGGCATAGCCCAACCTGTGATTGCATGTTATCTGTATGCCATCCATCACCACGTTCTTCACCGTGCCAGCTTTACCGAGCCTGCCGAACAGACCCACATATTGGTCATTTGTCGTAACGGTCAGCCCCATGATGGTATGGCCCCCGCCGTCGAAGGTGCCGGTGTATGAGTTATAAAAGTTTGTGCCTATCGGTGACCAGTCTTTGCCCGTGAGGTCGATGTCGGCGGTGAGGGTGCAATTTATCGATCTGTCTTTTTGTGCGGCTTCGTTCCATGCCAGCAGGCCGTCGGCGTTATAGACCGTGTAGGTATTGGTGTTGCTATCGTAGATGTAGCCCAACTCGGCTGCACCACTCTCGCCGCCGCCGTCAGCCCAATCACCGATGGTGCAACCCTCTAATGTCAAGCCAGTGGCGTTCACCTTAACGGTATATTTATAGCGGCTGCCCGCTTCTAATACGACGTTGTTCTGCGGACGGAAGTAGAAGGTGCCGCCGCCGAGTTCCACCTTAACGAACGGCTTGCCTGCCGCAACGGTCTGCGGGGCGGTCAGTGCCTCGTAGGTGTTGCCGCTTGCGTTGTAAGTCTTGATGGCGGTCGGGTTGCCGTTATCGGCGGACAGGCTCACGAGGCTCACCGTGGCACCGTCCACGCTTGTGAATCCCGTACCGGGCTTCAGTTCGATTGCCACGCGTGCCGTGCGGTGGGTAAATTCAAGAGTCGGGTTGTTAAATTCCACCTTCCGGTTCTCAGCAGAGATGAAGTCGCTGTTCTGGAAGTCAGCCAGTTTGCTTTGGTCTTCTGCCACCTTCACGGCAGGCATCTGTGTGATGTCGGCATTGTCGAAGGGCCACCATGCCGATATGGTAATCGGGTCGCGGCTGGTCCAGTAGTACGGGTCGTTCTCGCGTGAAAGCGTGGCACTCTTGAAATCGGTAGAAGCCGTTACGGTGTATTCCTTTACCGCATCGCCCATCTTGAGTGCCACGGAAGTGACGCCCTGCCAGTCGCCGTCCACAGCGGCACGGGTGGAAGGGACTGCCAGCGGCGTTGCTTCTACGGACAGTCCGGTGGCACGGATGACGACGGGGTATTCACCTTCGGGCAGACGGTTATCGCCAGCAAGTTCGTCCTGCGTGCAGGCGGCGAGGGCGAACAGCAGTGCGGTGGCTGCGGGGATAAATAATCTATGTCTCATAATTCTTCATTCTAATCGATTAATTATTAAAATCCTACAGGTCAGCGCCCACATCTCCACCGTCTATATCGTTCCACTTTGCAATGGTGGCTTCGCTGACTTCAAGGACTTTGTTGCGTACCTTGACGGTATAGGTGTAGTTGTTGCCCGCCAGCAGTGCGCCTTCGGGCACGGTGAGTGTGGCATGATATTCCTGACCTTTGTAATTCACAACCAACGGCAGGGATGCAACTGTCTGCGGGAAGAGGATGATCGATGACGTGAGAACGCCGTCTGCCAAATTCATGGCCAGTTCTCCGGTCTGTGCCCCGTTGTCTGCGGTGGCAATACCGTCGGCCGTGTTGAACGTACCGGTGAGTAACAATCCGTCCAGCGTGTAACGTTCAGGCTTGACCACGCTGAAATTCACGCCGTCGCCCGCCTCGAAGGTAAGGGTTATCTGGCTCATGCGGTGGTGGAAGGAGTTGTCTTCACCGCCTTTGGCGGTTTTGTCGGTGAAGCTTACTACCGGGTTGTTTTTGTCTCCCGTGGCTCCTGAAGCAAAGAGGAAGTCGATGGCAGGCTGGTTCTGCTGCGCCGTGGCATCGGTCGTGGCTGTGAGGATGCCTCCCACCGCGTTGTACGGATAGTAGGCGCGGAGAGTATGGGTCTTTGTATCTTCGATATAGATAACCTTTCCTTCTGCCTCAAATTTCCCGTTTTTCAGGATGAAAGGCACGTTGCCGTACTGGGAATCGTTGCCGATGTCGGTGATGCCGATACGGTCGCCGGCAGTCCAGGTGGTTCCGCTGGCGCGGGTGGCGGGGGCGATGTCGGCGGTAAACTGGGCGGCCACGGGGTCACCGTTCAGGTTCTCGTTGTCGTTGTTGCAGGCTACCAGTGCGAGGGCGAGCATCGCAAGTGCAAAAAATCTTGTCTTCATTATATTCTGTTATTATATTAGTTAAATTCCATTTCAATAATTGCTGCACCTTAGCAAAATCAAAGCAAGCTTTGCTTCTGCGTTCGGTTTGCTAATTATTTACAAATCGGCATTTACATCATCACCTTTCACTTCTTCCCAGCCGTTGATTTCGACTCCGTCCACTTCCATGCCTTCGGGAGTCTCAACCAGCGTTCCGCCGAGGGTTAGCGATTCGCCCTTTCCGGTGTTGAACCCCTTGAGGGCTTCCGTGATGTCGCTTTTCAGCGTCGTGGGGGTCGGGTTGCCGTCCGCATAGCGGATTTCACCCGTCAGCAGTTGTTCCGTGCCGGTCACACCCAGCAACCGCACCGTGGCTTTCCACTTGCCGGCATCGTCACCTTCGGTTATCTTGGTGAAGGGCAGCACGACGTTTGAAGCGGCTCCGTAGGTATCGGTAGCGAAATCGAGAGTTCTGGCTGCACCCGTCAGATGGGCAACAATCTCCGTGATGCGTCCGGCGGCATCCCCCGTCGGTTTGATGATAAGCGTCAGTTCGCGTACCTGCTGCTTCATTGCGGCGGTCAGCGGATAGTCCTTGTCTTTCTCGATGCTCACCTGTTTCGTATAGGTGAAGAACCATCCCGGGGCATTGTTCACAAAGGCATCCGTTCCTGCCCGGTTTCCCGTGGCTGCGGCAATGGTGGCGGTGGTACCGTTTACCATGATTCCTTCAGCAGGGTTCCACACCGCAAGGGTGTAGCTGCCCGGAGCAAACAGATGGTTGGGGGCATGGGTGGCGGAAGTCTCCGTACCCGTATAGTCACCCATGGTAACCGTCCATGTGGTAGGTATGTCGATACCCTCACCGCGTGCCGACCAGTCGGCTGTCACCGCAATCTTCCCATAGTCGGGATGCGGCGTGTCATAAAGCGTGTCCTTCACGCAGGAAGAGAGCAGCACGGCGGCTGCCATTCCTACCATATTTATATATTGTCTTGCTTTCATACTCTATTCCTCCGTATTAGAATAACTTCCATACCAATGTCACACCGGCGTTGATGGGGCCACACCAATTTTTTGTCTCGTTGCCACAGCGCACGCGCACACCATCGATGACTTCATATTTTTCGAAATCGGCATTCAGGTAGCCCAAACCGAGGTTGAAATCAAGATCTAATGCCTTGTTTAGTCGCAGCTGATAGCCGGCGGTGATGCCGCCACCCATCAGGTCGCCCTGCTTGCCTGTTTCGGAAAGCTTGTAGTTGAACTGTCCAGCCTTGAACATCGCGCCCAGATGCCAGGCTTTCTTCTCACCCATATAGTAACGTACTTCCGGAGCCACTTCCCAGAGTGCATAGCGGCGGTCTTTGTCACTCCAGCTCCAAGAAGTCCACGAGCCGTTTACGGCAATGCCCCACGATGGACAGATGCGCCATTCAAGTCCTAAATCTGGTGTCAAGGTAGCCCAGCGCAGCAGGTTGGCACGCAGGGAGAGATGATAATCAGTTGTGATTTTGGTTTCCGACAGCATGTCGGCAAGTGTATTTTGTTGAGCGGTTTTCTCGGCTTCTGCCTTTTCAGCGGCAAGTCGGGCTTCTTCCGCCTTGCGCTGCTCTTCGGCAAGCCGTTCCTGCTCGGCACGCTTCTCGGTTTCTAAGCGTTCGGCTTCCGCCTTGCGTCGTGCTTCTGCTTCCGCATCCGTCACGGCTGTTTCCTTTACCGGTACCGTCAGGCGCACGGTGACAAAATCACCCTCTGTCACATGATTGCGGGTAATGAAGTTTTCTTCCTTGATTTTCGCTCGTGTAATCAGTTCTGATTTCACACGGTTGGCACGAATCTTCGCTGTTGCAAGGTTCTTGACTTCACTGCTCTGCGAATTGCAATATCCGTCAACCAATAGCGGCAGTTTGCCGTCAAGAATTGTTGCTTTGTTGTTTTCGATACATTCCAACAGGCGAGCAAGTTCCGTGTCATTGCCATTCCAAGGCACGTAGAACATGTCCTTCTGCGTAACGAACCGGAAGGTGTAGGTCGTGTCTGCTTTCTGCTGCGCAATGACAGGAAAAGTTACCGTCATCAGCCACAGAAACAGGGTGAGAAAAGTGATTTTTCTGCTCATATAAACTTGAATTTATTATCTTTGTCTTCTCCAAAGGTAATAAATGCCATTCAGCGCCCAAAATATTACAAAAACTTTTTCTGTTGAAATACAGCGTTTTATAAAAATTGTCGTTTGAGCACTTTTCAAATTGTCGTTTGAGCACTTTTTTTGTCGAATTAGCACTTTTTTGTCGCTTGAGCACTTTTTGAAAATGAGCTTCTGAGACCTTTTTCATCGGCTTTTTACCACACAAATTATTCCAGATTTGCTTTTTTCCACTTGCCAGGCGTACATCCTTCCTTCTCTGTAAATGATTTGATAAAGTTACTGCGGGAAAGAAAACCGGAAGACTCAGCCAGCTTCTGTATATTGATTTCCGGATGCTCCTTCAGTATGTTTTTCGCATACTCCAACCGGAGACCGGTTATCCATTCGCGGAATGTCATTTTATACGTAGTCTTGATATAAGCGGAAAGATAGGTACGGTTCGTATGAAGTATTTCGGACAGTTCTTTTATGGTAAGTCCCTGCTGGACATAGCCGTCTGTCTTTATCCAGTTGGCCACTTTCTCTATAATTTCTGTATAGGACACTGGAACTTCTTTCTCAGAAACTATTTCAGGTTCTGTTTCCGTATCTGTCAGAAGTTCTTCTTCAGACTGTATATCTTGCTCAAAAGCATTTTCCACCTGTTCATAGAACAGCAGGTAGTTCTGATAGCTGTAGAAAAGATAGCTGTAGAACGGTATTGACGACAAAATCCAGATAAAAACATATTTGTCTGGCAGAAATGTCAGCAATCCGCATCCGACACCGAAGATAACAGCCCAATAAGTGAATATGGAAAGCCATTCGATATATGTGCCTATATCATCCGCCTGAGTTTCATTGAAAATCCGAATGGCTCTACGATATGCAATTATGACTCTGCGAGCTAAAACGATTCCAAAAACGACTAACCATACAGCTAAAGCAAATAAAGAGATTTTTTGCATGATTCCGCTTGGCAACAGGAACAACACAACTCCGGAAAGAGTTGAGAATATAATCCATAAAATGATATGTGTCCACACACGCCGTTTGGTAATGTAAAAACGATCAAGCAACATTATCAATGCCGAACTGAACAGAGAATAGCACAGGAAGTATGTGGACATGTTCATCAATATGGCAGAATCCGCATTTTTGAATCGGATACCAAAGAAGAAATGTACCGAATAGTTTGCCGAAAGCAGTAGCATAGCTATACCCATAATCTGTCGAGAGCGGAGATAATTCTTGAAAATTTTCTTTTCAGGAGTCTTTGCAAACAAAAAATAAAAGCCGAAGAATAACATCAACGGCAGTGCGGTATAAAGTGAAAAACTGTATATAGATGGTTCCATTGTTATGCTTATTT
>ENA-OZKZ01000508-OZKZ01000508.1-human-gut-metagenome-genome-assembly--contig:-NODE-508-length-20037-cov-5.065809_pt1 | contig 20037 bp, 20 predicted proteins | sample MGYA00244828_ERZ653768 | MGnify/ENA primary metagenome ERZ653768 (study PRJEB26926, sample SAMN06165273) | human gut metagenome | biome: ENVO:00009003; feature: ENVO:2100002; material: ENVO:00002003...
CCACTCGGTGGAATTGCTGATTTCCCATGTAAACCTCTACGCCTACGGCTGCGACATCATCAAGGAGGACAATGCAGTGCTTTCACCCTACGGCCTGCTGCACCGTGCGGACTATCAGCCCATGCTGTCACCAATGCAGGAAACACAGAAAATGGAGATGAAAATGAAATGACCAGGGAACAATTTCAAGAAAAATATAAACTCTCCTTGCCGCTCAAGACGCGGAAGGAATTCGAGGCGGCCCGTCGCAGGATGGGCGCTCTGACCAAGGACGAAAAGGCAATTCTCTCCGCCATCGTTCTGCAAAAGGGCGAGGCGGAGGCTGGAGAGATTTTCGCAAATTCACCGGAGCGGCTGCGTGATTACACGATTCTCAAGGGCGTCAACAGCTATGCCGCGCTGGGCAGATATTATCTCGCCAACGAAACTACCGTCCCGGAGGAGCTGTATGAGTACATGGACCTGGGTGCGCTGGGCTGCCGCTACGAGGACGAGCATCCCGGCGTGTTCATCGGCAGCGACTATGTGCAGTATCCCCCGCAGAAACAGGAAATGAAAATGAAGTAATACCGTCTTGAACCGCGAGCGCGGTTAAGAATATTTTTAGGGGCCGATTTTCCGAAAGGGGATCGGCCCCTTCTTTTTTTATGCCCTTTTTCGGGAAATCACCCCGGAAAGGAGAAACCATGCGCGATGAACAACTGTTGGCTTACCTCAAAGGCTCCTGCTCCGGCAGGAAAAACCGCGTCGGTGGGACGGAACTGGAGCGAACGCTCCATGTCAGCGGGACCGACCTGCGAAAGCTGGTGAATCAGCTGCGGCGCAAGACGCATCCCATCGCCAGCGACCGCAGCGGCTACTTTTACGCCACGACTGCCGGTGAGGTCTACGACACCATCCGCCAGCTGAAACGGATGGCGGCAGGACTGGAAGCGGCCATCAATGGTCTGGAACGGTCTATGGATCGGTTCCGTGAGGACGAGGAGGCCGGACATGGCTAAGCCGCCCTTTCCCTGGATCGGCAGCAAGGAGAAGATCGCACCGTACATCCTGCAGCTTTTCCCGCCCAAGCTGACGCAGTATGTGGAACCGTTCGGCGGCAGTGGCGCGGTGCTGCTCGCGCTGCCGCCGGACCCAAACCGATTGGACATTTATAACGACTTGGATGCCGAGCTGGTGAACCTGTTCTCTTGCATCAAGGAATGCTCCAATGTTTTGCTGCGGGAACTGAAATTCCTGCCCATCCACGGCCGCAAGCTCTTCGAGTATTACCGGGACTTTGTCGCCCACAAGGAGGTCTACTTTCAAAATGTGCAGGCGGAGATCGAATGCCTCGGAGATCGGTCCTGCTTTACGGAGGAGCAGGCCGGAGAACTGCTCCCCATCTTTCAGGAGCGGCTGGCGCTTTACGATGTAAAGCGGGCAGCGGCGTATTACCTTGCCATCCGCGGCAGCTTCAGCGGGACGATCAACTCTTTCGGTGTCAAAGGGTTGGATGTCGAACGCTTCCTAAAGCTGTTTCCACCGGTGTCCGCACGGTTAAAAGATGTGCCGCTGGAGAACAAAAACGCCTTGCAGCTCATTCGGGAACGAGATAAAAAAGGCAGTCTTATCTATGCCGATCCGCCCTATGTCAAAACGGAGCGGCTCTACCGTGTCGCTGGGAAGCTGGGACGTTTCCGCAGATTCCATGTCCGGCTCTGGCAGGTACTAACTGGCCGTGACAGTTATGTGGTACTGTCCTACAACGACTGTCCCTTTATCCGTAAGCTCTATCAGGATTGGTACATTTCATCTTTCCAGCGCAGCAACCCGCTCTCCCAGAAAAAGGGCTCGTCCTTCGGCGAACTCATCATCACCAACTACGATCCCCGCCCCTACATGACCAGCCAGATGAACCTCTTCGACGAGCCGTTGGGCGAATGGGAGCTGAAGCTGGTTCATATCCCAAAATATCCACCAAGGAGGAAAACAGCATGAAATTCAATTTGAACCATGATCCTAACAATAAAACTCTTGCCATTCCCCGCGCCGCTTTGCAGCTCTCCGGCCTTGCAGGCGTCAGCGACCTGATCCTCCATACCGATAGCGGCTGTATTCTGCTGCTGCCGGGAGACCCTACCGTGGCGGAGCTGCTGAAAACCATTTCTCTCATCTCCGCCGTTGCACCGCAGCTGATCTCCCGTCTGGCGGAGAGAAGCCAGATGGCAATGGAGGCCGGAATGACGGAAACGGCATGCGGTGCCTGTGAACACGAACCACACTGCTCCGGCCTTGAAATTCCGCCCTGCCAGCTGGCGGAGGCAGGGATCTCGCCCAACACCGCGCTGGAGTCCTTTGTAGAGAAGGGCAGAGTCATCGTGCAGGCCGCGGAGAAAACCGCCGCAGATGTGCTCATCGACGAGCTGGACGATGATGTCCGCACCATGCTGGAGGATTCCGGTGTGCAGCTGGAGGGCGTATGCCGTCTGTTGGAAAAGGAGGATATCTCGGGATGAACAATACTTATCCCTACCCGTATTCCGCTGCTGAAGCCCGTAAGCGGAATGAACTTTCCCTTTGGCGGGAGAGCCACAAGGCAAACATTGCCTGCCGAAATGCTATCGAGGACGCCATCCGCCAGAACTTCGATGGCATGAACCTTCAGACAGATTGTTTAAAGGCCGTGCTGGACGAATACGGCTACAAGCGCACCGCATGGGTGCTCGCCAATACGCTGCACGAACTCAAGTGGGATGGGCGTTTCAGCTACGCCAACAAGCATTGGGCAGAGAAGATATATATTCCCACAGATCTCAACCACAACAGCGATTTTGTTGTCCGAAGCCATCCGGCCGTGCTGGATGGCTTCGTCAGTTTTTACCGCAAGGCGGTGCAGGCGTTAAATCTCTTTGGCGCGGAGCACTGCGTCGGTGACCGCGCCGAGCAGGACTATACCGGCAAGGTGCTGGTACTCAGCCCTGACACGCTGAAAGAATCCTGCTGGAGTCAGGAAAACCAGCTCTGGTATGCCCATGACGGTTTTGGCTGTTCGCCTCACGCCATTGGCCGCTCGGTGCGCTGCACCTGCCTTAGCGACGGGGAGATGACACGCTGGAACCGCAGCGAGTTTATCGGTGTGCTGGATGACAAGTTCCTTCCGGAATGGGCAAAGCCGAAGCTGGCAGAGCTGAACGCACAGGAGCAGACCAATGCCCCCACTATGGGCGGCATGAATATGAAGTGAGGAGGATGTCTGAATGTGCATGACCTATTACACCGTGGACGATCTCCGCCCCGGAAGACCCGGATGGGATGTGAGACAGTTCTCCGCACTGGCGGAGGCCATCGACCATTACCGGGCGCTCCCTATGAACGGGGGCCGCGTCCTTGGCATGGCGGATGACGCCCACGCTTATGAACTCATCCGCTGTGTACGCCTTTTCCCCGGCGACGCCCAGGGCGAGGATGTTCTGGCGGCAGATTACCGGCGCAGCGGCTTAACGAAAAAGAATGCTGCTTTGAAAAATGCGCTGAACGTTTGCTTAGAAGCCCTGCATCCCCGTTTCCTGTTGGAGCCGGAGCGTTTGGTTCCCGTTCCCCAGCGCAGGAAGCTGCGGGGAGCACTCCTTTGGCAGGGTTATGAAGAAAACTACGATTCCGCCATCCGTTCCGTTTTTGTGGGCGGCGTTGGTTGGATCTCACCCCAGGACGTGAAAAAGCAGCGGCATCTTCCACTTGTGCTGAGCTACCGGGTAGACGGTATGTCGAAAGACGGTGCCTACCTCTCCTTAGAGCTGGAGCCTTGGGAATATGACCTTCTGCTGGAGCAGACGAAAAATCACTATAAAAATAAAGAAAAGAGGAACACAAAATGAAACGAATGCTATCCCTCTGCGCTGCGGCGCTGTGCCTGACTTTGGCACTGACACCCACTGCGCTGGCGGCGGACTTTGAACCCGCGGTACCGGACGTCAAGGTCTGCTACCCCACCTCCATCGTCCGAAACGACGATGGCACAGAACTGAAGAAAATCTATGATCTGAGTCCGGAAGACGATCCTGCGGGCATTCCCCGCTCGGACTTTCGGCAGGACGGCTTTCAGTACACCCTGACGGACCTTCTGAAGCAGGAGCTTCCGGAAAACGAGAGCCGCCAGCATACGGAGCATGTTTCTATCGAGAGCGCTAAAAAGGATATGGAATCCGTGCTGGCGCTGCTGCCGCAGGAGCGTGAGTTCATCACGGATGATGGGCTTATGGGCACGCTCACGCTGAAGCTCGACACCGTGCAGGTCGAGCCGTCCGGCTACGGCAGTTCTACAAAGCAGCTTTCCGTCAAGCGCAACTATCCCAATCTTGCCGAGCAGGATACACAGTACATCCCCAAGAGCATTGAGGACGGCGGCAAAAACCTGACGCTCTCCGACATTCAGTGGCAGACCGACAATACCGCCAACATGGACGGTTATGCCGTGGCAGACCGCTATACCGCCGTCGCCACCTACACCGGCAGCGCCACCAGCAGCTACGTGAAAGGCTATACGGTTACGGCGGATTATACCGGAACCGTCAGCCGGATCGCCCTCAACCGTGTCCGCTATGTCGCTATCTTTGAGGGAACACCCATCCAGCCCGCAGAGCCTGCGAACGTACCTTCCGCGGCATCCGCTTTCCGCTGGTCCTATGTGCTGATTCCCCTCGGAATTGTGGCTGCGGCAGGAGCCGGTGTCGGCGGTGCGCTGCTGGTGAAGCACAGAAAAGAGAATGCAGATGAGGAGGAAACAGAAGAATGAAGAAGATCATCACCCTTTGCCTGAGCCTTTGCATGACAGCAGCTCTGGCGGCTCCGGCGTATGCGCTGGAATACAGTATCGACGCGCCGGACGATTACGACTTCGGCAGGAATACCTCCATCGAGGTCATCCACACGGCAGATGGCGGCGCCATGCGCAACGAAGATGTGAGCAAGAACGCAGCGCTCATTCCGCCCGTCTTTGGCTCGGAGAGCATGAATGCGCTCCATACCGGCGAATACCTTACCCCCAATCTCGCTCCCAGTGGTATTCCCGCATCCGGATCGGTCATTGGCGGCGGTTCCTCCGGCGTTGTTACCCCCGGCAGCACGGTGAGCGGCGGGAGCTATCAGCCCTCTGTGCTGTTCACGGAGGTGACGAATGACCTCTACTACAAAAATGGCTCCCTCGGCAGGCTGGAGATTCCCGCATTGGATCTGAGTGTCCGTATTTATCAGGGAACGGACAGCAAGACGCTCGCCAAGGGCGTCGGGCATTTTGAAGACACCTCCATCTGGGAGGGCAATGTTTGCCTCGCCGCCCATAACCGCGGCGCCAACAGCTACTTCGGGCAGATCCACACGCTGAACATCGGGGACAAGATTACCCTGACCACCAAGCTGGGTACCCGCACCTACAAGGTGACGGATGTCAGCAAGGTCAGCGAGACAGACCGCAGCGGTCTTGCGGACTCCGGCGAGAATATGCTCACGCTTTACACCTGCGTCCGCAACCAGCGGGACCAGCGCTGGTGCGTCACCGCAGTGGAAACTTGATTTTTTCTCCGTTTTGCCGGATCGGTTCTGTTCGACTTCTGCCCATCGCCTGTGATATGGTGAAGCTGTGAGGAAGATTTCCACATACACATTTAGAATGGAGGCAGAACGATGAACAGATTGAAGAATACAGGACTTGTCCTCTGCGGTCTCGTGCTGGGGCTTTCACTGAGTGCTCCTGCGGCGCAGGCGGTGGAATCGCTGAAAGCGACACTTTCCACCAACCGCATCCTTGTGGATGGACAGGAAACCCACATGACCGCCTATACCATCGGCGGCAGCAACTATGTGCGGCTCCGGGACATCGGCAAAGCCGTTGGTTTCGAGGTTTATTGGGATAGCGAGAACGGCTGTGTGCAGGTGGAGAGCGGAAAACCTTACACCGGCGAAGAACCGGCAAAGGACGAAGTCATCAAACCCGCGCCGCAGCCAGAACCCACAGTCCCCGCCAATGATGCCGATGTGGATGCCATGAAACAGGACATCGTTGACCGCACCAATGCCCTGCGCAAAGAAAACGGCGTTGCTGTGCTACGTGTCAACGACAGGCTCATGCAGGCGGCGCAGGTGCGCGCCGATGAGATCGCCGCGAGCGGTGTTTACTCTCACACCCGTCCGGATGGACGCAAGAGCAATACCGTCACCGACAGCAAGTACACCGGTGAAAACCTACACAATATCTCGGAGCTGTATCTCGAGCAGCAGCACAAAACGCTCTCTGAGGCGGTGGTCGAGCTGTGGTCCAACTCCAAGGCCCATGCGGACAACATGACAAGCTCCCGCTATGGTGAGATCGGCGTTGGGCTGGCGCGCGGTATTGACAAGGACGGCTTCGACTGCTGGTACTGCGTGCAGGTCTTTCTGCTGGACGGCTGTGAAGTCACCTGGGTGGATACGCCCGCAAGTAAGTAAATCATCAACTCTCACGCAAGAGCAGATCGGCAAGGTCTGCTCTTTTTATTACGCATTTTTAGAAAGGAGAACCCTATGAAACCCATGAAAAAACGCCTGCTGTCACTGCTTTTAACGCTGGTGACGATCTTGAGCCTGCTGCCGACTGCGGCTTTCGCCGCGTCGAACACGGGTTCCGGCCTCAAAATTACCACCAATCAGGCATATTGGAGCACACGCCTGCTCGCCAACGGAACCCCGTACAGCTACCGTCCTCCGCTGGCAGACGGCAAGCTCGTGTACTGCATGGACAGCGGACTTGGATACCATTACGCAACCCCATCGTACTTAAATTCGTTTAGCTGGACATCCGGCTCCGGTGCAGATGCAGATGCCGTATTGCAGTCGGCTGTCACGAACAGTGGTCTCAGCGAGATGGACGCCGCGACCGTTGAGAACGTCAAGTGGATGATGACCTACCTCAACGACTGCAAGGAATCCAACGTCGGCCAGCTTTTTATGGCGGTACAGACCTACGTTTGGGAGAATCAATCCTATAAGGGCGAACCCGGCGGAGACGGCGACGCGGGCGGCTATGCCAACGCCGACACCTACGAGCTGTATCTGAGCCTTATCGACTCCCTCCTTGCAAAGAAAGCAGCTGAGGATGCCGGGTTCCAGCGCCAGATCGAAGAGTATAAGTCACAGGGCATCCGCGCATCCATCGTGGAGGATGAGAGTGCAAAGTGGGCGGTTTTTGCGATCTCCAGCAACCGCAAAAATCAGTCGTTTTTTAACTACTACGGCCCGCGCAAACTCGTAACGGGCGAGCCTGCGCCCGACCAGCCCGAGCAGCCTGCGGGTGGCACGGGCAAGATCGTGCTGAAGAAAACTGCCGGTGGAACCACAACTGGTCTCGCCGGCGCACGTTTCGGCATCTATTTCAACGGGCAGATCGTCGGCAGCGACATCACCAATGCGCAGGGTGAGATCTATGTTGAGGACGCCGCGACTGGCCTTTGGAGCTTTGTCGAGACCTCCGCACCGGACGGCTATTGCGTCGATCCCACGCCGAAGAGCGTGTACGTAGATGTAACTGAGGGTGACCGCGAATACACCGTTGCGGCGGTCAACTACGAAAAGCCCGATATGAAGATCATCAAGCGCGACGCCATGAGCGGCAAGCCCATCGCTGGCACGGTCTTTTCCATTAAGTCCGTTACCGGCAGCTATTCCACCTCCGTCACGACCGGGACGGATGGCTCCGCAACGCTTTCGGCACTTCCCGCAGGCGTCTATGTGGTGCGCGAGGAATCCGTTCCGGAGCCGTACATCGTGAGCAATACGGAGCAGACCGTGGCGCTGCGCCCCGGCAAGACCTCCGAAGCCATCTTCGTTGACTATGAAAAGCCGGATCTTGAGATCATCAAGAAAAACATCGCCAACGGAGAGCCTATCGAGGGCGTGACCTATCTCATTGAGCAGATCGACGGCAGCTACTCCACCAGCGCCACGACGGACAGCGCGGGGCGCATCTTCCTCGATTCCATCCCCGTGGGCAGCTATCGCATCACGGAGAAAAATGTGCCTTCCCATGTCATTCTCTCTGAAATCCCCCAGGAAGTCTATCTGGAAGCAGGCTGCACCAGAACGGTGACCTTTTTCAACGCGGTCAAGCCCTCCCTGACGATCCTAAAGCGAAACAGCGTCACCGGTGATCCTCTCTCCAATGCCAAATTCCATATCTATTACGGCTCGGACAATACCACCACCGGCGAGATCAACGACCTCGGCATGTTCACAACGGCCTCCGATGGTAAAATCACCATCACCGACGTAAACCGTGGCTGGTACAAGCTGGTGGAGGAGTCCGCACCCAAGGGCTTCGGCATTCAGGGCAGCGGGGTCACCGAGTTCTATCTGGAAGCCAATACCTCTAAGACCGTGACCGTGGACAATGTTCCTCACAGTGCCCTCGTCGTGTACAAATATGACGCCAAAACCGGAAAGGGACTGGAGGGCTGCCGATTTGAACTGAGATATTTAGGCGGCGGCACTTCCGGCACTGGCGGTACGGTCATCGGTACCTATGTGACCGGACCCAACGGAGCGTTCACCGTGACAAACCTCAAACGCGGCACTTACATCTGCCAGGAAATCGAGAGCGATGAAAATCACATCATCGACCGCGAACCCCAGACGGTGTGGATCTCCGGCGAGGATCAGGATGTGGTGACGCTCCGCTTCGGTAATGCTCCTCTGGGATCGCTCTTGATTACCAAACTGAGCGACGACAGCAAGCACGAACCGCTCTCCGGCGTAGAGTTCCAGTTGACCGACAGCAGCGGCCATTATCTCGGCAACGACAACGGCCGCTTCACCACCAATGCCGCGGGCGAAATTTTGGTGGATGGTCTGGAACCCGGCATGACAGTCATTGCCCGTGAAGTCCGGGCAAAAACGGGCTACCTGTTGGATGACAGCCCCCAGCACGCGCTCATCAAGAGCGGCGAAACGGCGCATCTGCAGTTTCTGAACCAGCCTGCCGGAAATCTCATCATCCGCAAGGTCAGCACCGGTCCCAACAAGGAGCCTCTGGAGGGTGTCGAGTTTAAGATCACCTACGCGGATGGCAGCTTCGTCCCGGACGCCAACGGCGAACTGTCCAGCAACGGCATTTATTACACCAATAAATCCGGTGAAATTCGCATCTCCAGCGTCGTCGGCACCGTGGTAGCAACGGAAACCAAGACGATTTCGGGGTTCACCATTGACGAAGCGACCCGCACACAGACGGTGGTCGTCAACCCCAATGACACCCAGACGCTGACCTTTTACAACAAACCTACTACAACATTGATTCTCCAGAAATACATTTCCGGCACGAAAAATGAACCGCTTGCCGGGGTACAGTTCCTTGTGACCGACTCCTCCGGTGCGGTAGTCGGCCCCAACAACGGCTACTATACCACCGACGCTGCAGGCCAGATCGTCATTGAGGGTCTGACCGACGGCATGACTGTTACCGCAAAAGAGGTCAAATCTGTGGACGGTTTCGTGCTGGACGGGACGCCGCAAAGCATCAAGATCGACCAGAGCCAGTCTCCCCAGCGCATGACTTTCTGGAATGAGCGACAGGGCGCGCTGATCATCAACAAGCTGTCCTCTCTAGACCGCAAGACGCCGCTGGAGGGCGTTACCTTCAAGATCACTACGGCTACCGGCGAGTTTGTCCCCGACGAAAACGGAAAAATCAGCTCCAACGGTCTGTACTATACCGACGAAAACGGGCAGATCATTCTCAAGGGCGTCACCGGCACACTGGTGGTAACAGAGGAAAAATCCATCTCCGGTTACACCATCGACGAGAATACGCGCACGCAGACCGTGGTGGTCAACCCCAATGACACGCAGTCCCTCTATTTTTATAATGCTCCCATCGGTGGGCTGGAGCTGGTGAAAGTGAATGCGGCGGACAAAACCCAGCGCATCCCCAACACCACCTTCGAGATCCGCCGTGTCAGCGATGGCGGTCTGGTGGACACCGTCACCACCGGAACGGACGGCCGCGTGTATGTGCCGCTGGAAAGCGGCAGCTACTATGCCGTGGAAACCGAGGCGGGCAAGGGCTTCCAGCTGGACAATACCCCCATCTATTTCGCCGTGGAGAATGGCAAGACCACGACCAAAACGGTGACCAACAAAGCCATCTCCGGTATCCTGATCCACAAGGTCGATTTGGCCACCGGCGAGGGCATCTACGGTGTATCCTTCATTCTCTACGACAGCGGAAATAATCCCATTGCGCAGGAAACCAGCGATGACCGAGGGTATGTCCGTTTTGAAAATCTGACAGCTGGCCGCTACTATCTGCGTGAATTGGAAAATGAGGGCTATATCCCCGACACGCAGAAAAAGACCGTGTATGTAAAGTCCGGCGAAACCACAGAAATCGAGTGGAAGAATACGCCCATCACCGGTCAGATCCAGATCGTCAAGACCTCGGAAGATTACAACTCGATGAATGGCTGGCCCGCCGGAACGCCGATCCCCAACACCGTCTTTGAAGTTTACAACGCCCGCACCAACCGTCTGATGGATACGATCAAGACGGATAAAAACGGCTTGGCGGTCAGCAAGCCCCTGCCCTTGGCGCGGTACAAAATCGTAGAATCCAAGGCGGCGGAGTTTTACGGGCTGGATAAGACACCCATTGAGGTGGAGATCGAACACGCCGGTCAGATCGTCAAGGCAGCCATGACCAATAAGAGCCTGTACACCAATGTGTCCATCAAGAAAACCGGCTACGTGGAGGTCATGCCGGGGCAGCTTGTCCGCTACAACTTCACCGGTATTGCCAACAATTCCACCACGGCGCTGGAATCCTTCTACTGGCGCGATACCCTGCCCGTCAAGGCGGTGCGCCTTGAAAAGATCTACACCGGCACGTGGAATACCCCCGGAAATTATAAGATCGTGTACAAAACCAATCTCAGCGGTGATAACTGGCGCACGCTGGCAGATAATCTGAGCACATCCAAAAACTATGTCTTGGATGCCTCTCCTGCGGCGCTGGGACTTGCTTCCAATGAGTATGTGACGGAGTTCATGGCGGCGTTCGGCATTGTACCTTCAAACTTCCGTCAGGTGGAGGCGCCCCGCGTAGACTGCAAGGTGCTTTCAAAGCTCACCGGCGGCACGCAGTTCGTCAACACGTCGGATGCAGGCGGCGTCTACAATGGGCAGTGGATCATGGCGACCTCCCGCTGGGTCACTCGTGTCTATGCCCCCAGCAAGCCCCTGCCTCGCACCGGTTATTAAGGACTAACAACGGATGCCGCTCCGCAAGGGGCGGCATCCACATTTTAAGGAGGTTGAGATTTCTTGAAATACAAAAAAATGATTATTCTGACATTGACGCTTTTGCTTCTGACCACCCTCTGCTGCACCTCGGCGCTCGCTGCGGGCGGGGATGTCGCGGGAGCGGTGGAGCAGACATGGACGGAGGCGGCCAAACAGATCAAGAGCGTGGTGGAGAAGGTGGTGTTCCCTGCGCTGGATATGATCCTCGCCATCGCATTCTTTGTGAAACTTGGCGGCGCGTACTTTGATTATCGCCAGAGAGGACAGTTTGAGTGGACCGGCCCCGCCATCCTCTTTGCCTGCCTGATTTTCAGCTTGATTGCGCCGAAATACATCTGGAATATCATCGGGATCTGAGCCAAGAAGAGAGAACAATTAAAAGCCGGATCAGGACCCTCCTGCCGGATATAACCGATGAGGCAATGGTTGCATGGATAGTGTATGTGGATGAAGTAGGCAGACATGGTTGCTTCACAAAGATACTCTTGCGTTAAAAGCACAATCCTGCTATAAATACCATTTGAGAGATAGGTACCAGAGAATCTTAATGAGAATGGAGGAATTGTTCTGTGTCTACCAAGAATACTATGAAGCATAATGCCGTCATTACAACGATGCTTTTGCTTGTATTATTTACGTTTTCCGCTTGTGCATCTGTAACTCCTGATGACCAAACATCAAAGGATTCCAATATTACGGAGAATGGTGCATCAACGGGCTGTTCAGACTATGATAATACAAGCACGCCTGAGTTTTTCAATGACCTCGGGAAAACGCTTGATGAATTGAAAAACGAGCATCCGGAAGGCAACGTGATTGTAAGGCCGGATGGATTTCCAGACAGTGCTGCTATATGCTTTGGAGCCTCAGAGTCGGAATATCTTTACTGCTTTTTCGGAGCACAGAGTGGCGATGCTGAAAAGGCTATGAACGAATATGAAGACCAGCTGGAATGTTCCGGTTTTGTCACCACCGCATGCATACTCTTTCCGGACATGGAAGATGAAATGTCCTTTGAGGATTTCTTCTCCTTGATTGGCGTTGACGATTATGAGTATTTAGGAGAAGATACGACTGCAGCAGGTTGGTTAAGATTCATGTATAACGGTATGGAGGTCATGGTGAATACAAACGAGGCTGCTTCTGGTGGTGGATGGAATTTCACAGGAGCGGAAATTGTGAAGCATAATGCTCCCGTGTCAATCGTGGACACGGAAATATTCAATACCAATCAGGACTTAGCGGATGCGGTCATGTTCGATTGATCTACATTATAATGGTCTAAAGCAAAATATTCTATAAGGAAAGCCGTCGCCCCGCCTGGGCGGCGGCTTTCTGCATTTCCGGAGGTGAGTGAAGATATTTATTGGGGACTTTGTTGCCGCGACAGTCCTGGATTAGGAAGTAGGCAGATGGTGTCACCCCGTATTTAGCAAGGAGTCTCATAAAAAGCTTGCATAAAAAGTGTTATCTTGATATAATACTATCAAGAAATTGATAAGGAGGGCTTTCTATGCAAATCAGACCATCCTCTGCTCTGCGGAATGAGTACACGCAGATCTCCGAGCTGGCAAAGGCATCCGGTGAACCGATCTTCATCACGAACAAGGGTGAAGATGACGGTGTTTATATGAGCATGGCAGCATACGAGGAGCGGGAAAAAATGTTCCGACACCGCGACAAAATTTATGCTGCGGAACTCAGCAGATTGAGCGGAGAGCCTGTCTGCACGCCGGAGGAGCTTGACGAAAGAATGGAGGAGCTGTTCCGTGCCTACGAAAAGTAAACTGGTCTATCTTCCACCTGCTCAACACGACTTCGAGGAGATCGTAAAGTATCACATTACGGAGGCAGGAACTCCCTACGCGCGGAAAATCTACAGTACGATGAAAACGACCATGAACCGTCTGCGGGATTTCCCGCTGATGGGGCAAACGCATCCGGACCCGATCCTTGCGGCAAGCGGTTACCGTAAACTTGTGCTGACGAAGACTTATGTTGCCATCTACAAGCTGATCGGGGACACCGTCTACGTTTATGCGATCGTCAATGGCACAACAGATTATCCGCGGCTGCTCAAGTAAGCGCTGCAGTCAGATGCAAAACAAAATACTCTATATGAAAGGCCGTCGCCCATCTGGGCGGCGGCTTTCTGCATTTTCGGAGGTGAGCGAAGATATTTATTTGGAACTTTGTTGCCGCGACAGTTTTGGATCAGCTGGTGGACTGGATCTACGGGCAGATCGTGGGCTTTCTCGGCAATTTCTTTGCCCTCATGGGCAATATGGGCGTGGAGCTGTTCGAGCTGGAATGGGTCAGCGCCATCATTCTCTTTTTCTCCCGCCTTGCTTGGGCGCTGTTCGCTGTCAGCGTGGTGGTCTGCGCCTTTGAATGCGGCATCGAATACTCCACCGGCAGGGGAAATCTCCAGCAGTGCGGCATGAATATCATCAAGGGCTTTCTGGCGGTGAGTCTCTTCACCGTTGTCCCTGTCCGACTCTATGCTTTGTCGGTGTCGCTGCAGGGAACCTTTTCCGCAGGTCTTACCGGCTACGGTCGGAGCATCGGTGAGGTGGGACAGGACATCATCACCGAACTCAGTGAGATACAGACACTTGCCGATGTAGTGAACAGTTCCCACTTTGGCCTCGGCATCATCACCAGCCCCATCATGCTTCTCTTTTGCGTGATCCTTATGGGCTATGCGGTGCTGAAGGTGTTTTTTGCCAACCTCAAACGCGGGGGCATTTTGCTGATTCAAATTGCCGTGGGCAGCCTTTATATGTTCAGCGTCCCGCGTGGCTATCTGGATGGATTCATGAGCTGGATGCGGCAGGTCATTGGCTTGTGCCTGACCGCCTTCCTCCAGTCCACCATCCTCATTGCGGGACTTATGGTGTTCAAAGACCACGCGCTGATGGGCGTGGGGCTCATGCTCTCTGCCGGCGAAGTTCCCCGCATTGCCGGCAGCTTCGGCGTGGACACCACAACAAAGGCCAACATTCTGAGCGCCGTTTATACGGCACAGTCCGCAGTGAATGTGACGAGAACCATCGCCGCGGCAATCAAGTAAAGAGGTGTATATGAAATGACTCAGCCAACACGGAAACTTACGATGGGGAGTCTGTTCGATGGCATCTCCGGTTTCCCTCTGGCTTCGGTGCGGTGCGGCATCGAGCCGATCTGGGCCAGCGAGATCGAACCGTTCCCTATACTGGTATCAAAAATACGTTTCCCACGCATGGAGCAAATGGGAGACATCACAAAACTGAACGGCGCGTATCTGCCGCCTGTAGACATCATCTGCGGGGGCAGCCCGTGCCAGGACTCAGCGTGGCCGGAATGCGCGCCGGATTGAACGGTGCGCGTTCCGGCCTCTTTATGGAACAAATACGAATCATTCAGGAGATGCGAGATGCAGACAGAAAATCTGGAAGGACAGGAATCCATATTCGGCCGAGATTCGGGATTTGGGAAAATGTCGTCGGCGCTCTCTCAAGTGGGCGGGACGCTGAAACGGGTCAAAAAAAGCCTGGGGCGGATTTTCAAAAAGTCCTCGAAGCGTTCCTCCAAGTTGAAGAACCATACCTTCATGCTGTTAGACCTGAGGCCGGGCGCTGGGAATATGCTGGGGGCATATTGGGAGTACGATCCTCCGTGGCTTGGATCGTTTGGGACGCTCAACACTTCGGAGTGCCCCAAAGACGCCGTCGAGTGTTCCTTGTGGCAGATTTTGCAGGCTACAGCGCCATCCCGATACTCGCTATCCCAGACAGCGTGCCTGGGTATCCTGCGCCGCGCAGCCTGCCGCGGCAAATCGCTGCCACCCTTATTGGAAGCAGCTTTGCGTATGCAGGCAGGGCTTGACCCGCCCGCGCCCATATCCGGCGAAGCGAAAGCCTACCATATCAATCAGCGCAATGAAGGCATTGACCTGGACGGTGTGTCCGGTGCATTGATGGCAACGCAGAACCTCCAAATGCAGACCTTTATCACAAATCCAAGCAGCAGTCAGAGTGGTCCGCAAAAGCAGATCGCATTCGCCGCCAACCAGCGGGACGAGGTGCGGGATCTGCACGATGTGGCGGGCGCGTTGCAAGCAAGTCCGGGAATAAAACAGCAGACCTTCGTGGCTGGTTTTTCTGCCGGGGCAGGTTCCAGCGCGGGCGGCATTGGATACAACGAATCGGTTGCTCCCACACTCAAGGGCAGCCCCGGAGGGAACTGTATGCCGTCTGTTTTGTGCCTCAACGACCAGGGCGGCAGCGTGATGAATTGCTCTGAAAATATATCCGGCACGCTGCGGGCGCAGGAGCATGGACATCAGCCTCTTGTTTACGAAAATCACGGCATTGACAGCCGCTACACCGGCCCGCACAAGGTAGCCCCTACCATGTCCGCACGATACGGCACGGGCGGCAACAATGTGCCGCTGGTCGAGCAGGAGGCAGATGCCATCTGCATTGCAGGCAATACGGTCGACCGGCAGCCGCAGAACGGCGGCAACGGTCTTGGCTGTCAGGATGACTTGGCGTATACTTTGACCGCCACAGACCGCCACGCGGTCTACAGCCGCCAGCGTGTGGATGACTTTCGGCATAATGATGTGGCAAGTACCCAGAGTGCCCGTCAGTACAAGGACGCAACCGACCTGATTTGCCAACAGGCAGAAGCCTGTGCCCATCTCATTCGCCGCCTCACGCCGCTGGAGTGTGAAAGACTGCAGGGCTTCCCGGACGGCTGGACGGACATACCCGGTGCTTCGGATAGCGCCCGTTATAAAGCGTTGGGCAACAGTGTGGCGATACCCTGCGTGGAGTTTATCATGTCGCGCATCGCTGCCGCGCTTTTATGAAGCACAGCGTTGACAACAGGGGTTAAGTCGGGGTATAATATCCCTGAAAGACGAGGTGACAGACATGGATAACAGGGAGCAGCTAAGGCGCATCACGGAACTGACCGGGCAGATCGCCGGACTGCCGAAGGGGTATCTTTCCAAAAAAAACATCGGCGGAAAGGTCTATTACTATCACCAGTGGTCGGAAAATGGCGTCAAGCAGAGCCGCTATCTGCACGACAGTGAGATCGCGCCGCTGGCAGATAAAATCGAAAAGCGCAAGGAACTGCAGGCGCAGCTGCGCATGCTGAAATCACAGAAAAGCAGACGAAATGAGGCGACAGGTATGAAATGCACCTTTATGCATAAACGAACCCCCGTGGCAGAGCTCGAGCTGGACGATGTGACCGGCTTTATACAAAAAATTGGCAGTGTCTACGCACCGGAGCATCTGCCTATCGGCATCCCTGTGCGAAACGGGATCGCCGACCGTGCGGCGTTTAACGACTGGTGGCGGGATCGCTCTATTCCGGCAAGCCGCAGCGGTGTGCGGGAAGCACTGGAATCGTTGGAGGTGGCAGACACCAAAATGCTGCTCGTCCGCTGCTACGGGCTGAGTCTCTCGGATCAGTACTGGATCTGTCCGGAAGGCGCGGAGCTTCGGTGGGAGGATATCAACTTTTTCCAAAATGATTTCTCGGAGGACATCGGAGATGTGCTGTTCGGAGAAAGAAAGAAGAAGGACGCACTCAATTTCAGTTCCCCCGACAGCACATCGGACGGCAATCTGAAAAAGCGGTGGAAGATCATCGATGGGAAGCGGTGCCTGATCAAGGGCGGCAGCAACCCGTTCCGGCAGCAGCCGTTCAACGAGGTGATCGCCTCCGGCATCATGGAGCGGCTCGGCATTCCTCATGTATCGTATACAGTCATCTGGAGCAAGGATGCACCCTACTCGGTCTGTGAGGATTTTGTTACGGAGAATACGGAGTTGATCCCGGCGTGGAGGCTGCTGCAGGCGAAAAAGCAGAAGAACAGCACCTCCCGATACCGGCATCTATTGGAGTGCTGCGAGCTGCTCGGCATCGGGAACATTACGCCGTTTTTAGACCGGATGCTGGTGCTGGACTATATCATCGCAAACGAGGATCGCCACTTCAATAACTTTGGGGCACTGCGAAACGCGGAAACGCTGGAATGGCTCGGTATGGCTCCGATCTATGACAGCGGCTCCTCCCTTGGCTATGATAAGATGCCCGGTCAGATGCGCTCGGAAAAGGATGTGATCTGCAAGCCCTTCAAAAACCACCACGCCGAGCAGCTGAAGCTGGTGACCGATTTTGACTGGATCGACTTTGATCGCCTCTCCGATGTAGACGAGCTGATCTCCAGCGTGCTGTCTTGTGAGGAAGCTGCCAACTATATCGATGAGGGACGTATCCATGCGATCACGGAAAGCGTGCAGCGCCGGATCGGTCATCTGCAGGAGCTTGCGATGACGCAGACGACACGGCAGCTCGATACCACCGAGGACGATGTCCGAGAGGAAGTTGCCGCAGATTACGCATCGAAAATGGAGCTGTAATGCAAATACAGCATAAGAGCAATGGATCAGCCGCTTTGCGAATCGCAGGGCGGCTGATCTTTTCATTCCCTTGCCTGTTGGCTGCGGACGGCGTAGCCGCTTTGGTGGTATCGCTTCTGTTTTGCCATGCTTCTTCGTTAGACTTGGTGAATAGCTTTCCGCGCCTTCTTCCGGTATGCTTGGCTTGCAAAATCGAGGAAAGGAGCAGAACCGATGGAGGGAAAAAAGAACCTCTGCGCCATGATTTCCACCGATCTCCACGGAAAAATCATGGCAGAAAAAGAACAGCTGGAGCTGAACACTCTGGCGGAATATGTGGAGCGCATCTTCACCGAACACTTCGAAGGAGGACAGATCAGTATGAAAGCAGAGCGCACCCTGGCGGTACAGATCCCGGCGGAGCTCTTCGAGCGGCTGAAGGAATATCTGGCAGCCCGCAACCTCAAGCAAAAGCAGTTCCTCATCCAGCTCATCGAGAACGCGCTGGATGCCACGGAAGCGGAGTGACCAAGCATCATAGGAGGCCGCGGGAACACCCGCGGCCTCCCTCATTCTCATTGGAGGTAATCAGCCATGTACATTTACCCGGACAACCTGTCCGCAAAGGCCACGCTGTGGCTGTGGGAGCTGCGGGACATCGGCATCATCGGCGTGGGACTTCTTCTCTCTGTCCTGGCGCTGACCCAGACCGGAATCGCCCTGCCGCTGGTGCTGACGGCGGTCTTCGCCTTCCTGACTATCCGGCATGAGGGCACCAGCATTCTGGACTTCATCCGCTATGCTGCCGCGTTCCTGATCACAAAACAACAATACTACGAATGGAGGCTCGACCCATGAGCAGAAAGCAGAAAAAGAAAGATGCCCGTGAGCAGTCCACCCGGCAGCTCATGGGCATTGATGACATTACCGACTACAGCATCGCCACCCGCATGGGAGAGCTGGTATTCTTCATTATCAAACCCACGAACATTTCTGTGCTGCCGGACGCCGGCGTGGGCGCAAGGATCTATGCCCTGCTCAATGTGGTCAAGGGCATGGCGGAGATCGAGATGCTGGCGTTAAATTCCAAGGAGTCCTTCGAGAACAACAAGGCGTTCTATCGCCAGCGGGCAAATGAGGAGGAGCTGCCCGTCATCCGAAAGCTGCTGGAGCAGGACAGCAAGCACCTGGATCGCATTCAGGTGCTCATGGCATCCAGCCGGGAGTTCTATATCCTCGTCCGGCTGCAGGGCAAAAAGGAGTCCGATGTGTTCAGCTACCTCTCCCGCATCGAAAAGAGCATCAAGGATAACGGCTTCACCGTCCGTCGTGCCACCGAGGAGGATCTCAAAAGGATGCTGGGAGTCTACTTTGAGCAGAACGTGACCACCGAGCGGTACGAGGATCACGACGGCGAACGCTGGGTCCTTTTCAGAGAATAAGGAGGGATATCACTTGGCAGCAAACAAGAAAAAAGCTACAGCAAGGCACACGGAGGACACACCTGTCAAATCCTTCTTGGATATGATCGCACCCTCCGTGGTGCAGTTTAATCCCGACCACTTCATCTGCGGCAACACCTTCCGCTGCGTGTGGGCCCTGCGGGAATATCCCACCCAGACCGACGAGCAGGCTCTGCTGCGGCACTTAGGCGAGAAGGACGGCATCACCCTGCGTATCTATACCCGGCAGCTCACCCCGGCCGAGGAGGACCGTATCCTCCACAATGCCGCGAATAAAAACCGCATGAACAAATCGAACCCCAATGACTTGCGGCAGACCATCATTGCAGAAACGAACCTGCAGGACATGATCTCCATGGAGGGCAGCCGCCACCGCAACAAGGAGCCGCTGTTCCACTGCGCGGTCTACATCGAGCTGACTGCCCCGGACTATGACGCGCTGAAGCTGCTCCAGACCGACGTGCTGACCGAACTGGTGCGGAGCAAGCTCAATGTGGACAGACTCCTGCTCCGCCAGCAGCAGGGCTTCTGCTGTGTCAGTCCCGTGGGCTACAATGCCTTCGGTCAGCAGTTCGAGCGTGTCCTCCCGGCAAGCTCTGTGGCAAATCTCTATCCCTTCAATTACAGTGGTAAAACGGATGCAAAGGGATTCTATGTCGGACGGGACAAATACGGCAGCAACATCCTCGTGGACTTTGATCAGCGCGACGAAGATAAGACCTCCGCCAACATCCTCATTCTCGGCAACTCCGGTCAGGGCAAGAGCTATCTTATGAAATTGCTCATCCTTAATCTGCTGGAGTCCGGGAAATCGGTTATCACGCTGGATGCCGAGCATGAGCAGCAGGAAATGTGCGAGGCCGTGGGCG
>ENA-OZKZ01000513-OZKZ01000513.1-human-gut-metagenome-genome-assembly--contig:-NODE-513-length-19953-cov-4.916977_pt1 | contig 19953 bp, 20 predicted proteins | sample MGYA00244828_ERZ653768 | MGnify/ENA primary metagenome ERZ653768 (study PRJEB26926, sample SAMN06165273) | human gut metagenome | biome: ENVO:00009003; feature: ENVO:2100002; material: ENVO:00002003...
GAGCCTTATCGTCGGCAGCGTCAGATGTGTATAAGAGACAGTAACTAATGTAGTATTAAAAACTATATCTAACATAAATAAATACTATGATATATTGGTGCGCATGTCAATAATAATTATGCATAAAAAAACGGGAATAAAATGCCGTTTCATTGACACAAGTTCAATGTTTGTGTATTATGCAGTTAGTTAAAACTAACTGCGTGAATAGTATGAAAAGAAAGGATTTCTGATGTATGAATAAAAATAACAGGAAAGAAAAAAAAGACAATTTAAATATTTTGAAGTTTATCGGCCCCGGACTGCTGGTAACAGTCGGGTTTATTGATCCGGGAAACTGGGCATCCAATATTGCAGCCGGATCGGGGTATGGATATACCCTGCTCTGGATGGTAACTCTTTCAACGATTATGCTGATTATTTTACAGCACAATGCGGCACATCTGGGGATTGTGACGGGATTGTGTCTGTCCGAGGCAGCAAGCCGTTACATAAACAGGACATTGAAGAATGTGATTCTTGTAACGGCAGTAGCCGCTGCCATTGCGACTGCGATGGCAGAGATTTTAGGAGGTGCCATTGCACTGCAGATGCTGTTCCACATTCCGATTAAAGTGGGCAGCATGCTGATCCTTGCCGTGGTCTTGTTCTGTGAATTTACCAATGCATATAAAAGGATCGAAAAACTGATCATGCTTTTTGTCTCTCTGATTGGTTTTTGCTTTTTAATTGAAATCTGTATGGTGAAAATTGACTGGGGAGCTGCCGCCACAGGATGGGTAAAACCGGTATTTCCATCGCATGCGATGCCGGTTATCATGAGCGTGCTTGGCGCGGTTGTCATGCCGCACAATCTGTTTTTACATTCGGAGATCATTCAGAGCCGGAAGTGGAATCTGAAAGAAGAAGCGGTGATTCAGAGACAATTGAAATTTGAATTTAAGGATACGCTGTTTTCCATGATCATCGGATGGGCGATTAACAGCGCCATGATTCTCATGGCGGCGGCGACGTTTTATCAGAGAGGGGAAAACCAGGTGGATGATCTGACGACTGCGGGAAATATGCTGACACCACTGCTTGGAAATGAAGCAACGGTGATTTTTGCCATTGCCCTTTTACTTGCCGGGCTTTCTTCAAGTATTACCGCAGGGATGGCGGGAGGAACGATTTTTTCCGGAATTTTTAATAAACCTTATGATATTGCGACGAAAGAAACCAGACAGGGTGTTTTGATTACGATGATTCCGGCAGCGCTTATCATTCTGCTGATCCGGTCTCCGTTTCAGGGATTGATTTATTCCCAGATGCTTCTTGCAGTACAGCTTCCGATCACTATTTTTACGCAGATTTATCTTACCTCGTCCAAAAAAGTGATGGGAAAGTATGCAAACAGTACCGGACTTAAAATGGTTCTCTGGGCAATTGCAATTGTAGTTACAGCATTAAATATCGGGCTTTTTGTGACGGGCTTTTAAAAAGACGATAGTTTTTTCAGAAATTCTCTGGGTGTCATGTGGAATTTCCGTTTAAAAATTTTATGAAAATAGGAAAGGTTGTGGAATCCTGTGGCGAGAGAGACCTCCAGAATGGAGGTGTTTCCCTGTTCAAACAGTTCTACAGCCTTTTCCAATCGCAGATTGTTGAGGTATTCCACTACGGTCATGTTCATGTGTTTTTTGAAAAAACGCATAAAGTAATATTCGCTGAAATAGCACTGGGCAGCGAGACCGGCAACCGTAAGCGGCTCGGCATAGTGCAGATGGATATAGTCCAGTACGGTTTTTAATTTTTCAGAGGCGTTTGCGGTGTCGACAGATCGTTTCCCGTCCGGGGTACGGTTCTGCAGGAGCAGGAAAATAACCTGCAGCAGTAATGCCTTAATGGCCAGTTCGTATCCCTCAACCGGATTTGCAAAGAGAGAACTGATCTGTGCAAAAATTTTGCGCAGAGATACATAAGCCGGATGGGTCGGACGGATCAGACAGGGAACCGACAGTTCTTCATTGGTCAGTGGCATCAGATAACGGGTGGAGCAGATATCGGTCGCATTTCCACCGAGAAAGTTCATGTGAAACACATAGGTTTCGGACTGGTAAAGCGCAGACTGTCCGCGGGAGACCGAGTGCAGCAGCAGAGGCGGGATAAAAATCAGATCGTCTTTTTCCACAGCGTAGGAAGTAAGGTCGATCTGGTAGCTGGCATCTCCTTCGGTGATGAGTGTAAATTCAGCCTCTTCGTGCCAGTGCGTTGTTATGACCGGATAATCCGGCTTTAAAGAAGTGATATATTTCTGTATGGGGAAGGTCGCGTCACCGTGACGGGCATCTTCTTTCTGTTCAAGGGCAAGTGTCTGTAACCGTTTCATGGAAAATTCTCCTTTGTCTTATGAGAGCAGTATTGTGTTATAAAAAGTAAGAATTATGCAAGATAATTTTGAAATTCCAAACTATAATGACAGTATAATGTTACAGAAACAAATTGTCAAAGGACATGGAGATACAGGCGAAGGAGGACGTGGACATGCAGAAAAAATGGTGGCATGACAAGGTGGCATATCAGATTTATCCAAAGAGTTTTTGCGATACAAACGGAGATGGGATCGGTGATCTGCGGGGCATTATTTCCAAACTGGACTATTTAAAGGAGCTGGGAGTTGACATTATCTGGCTTTCTCCAATCTATAAGTCCCCGTTTGTGGATCAGGGCTATGATATTTCGGACTATTATGCAATCGCTGAAGAATTCGGAACGATGGAGGAATTCGACGAACTGCTTGCGGAGGCCAAAAAGAGAGATATGTATCTGATTATGGATCTGGTTGTCAATCACTGCTCCGACAAGCATGAATGGTTTCAGAAAGCACTGGCGGATCCGGACGGACCGTATGCCGATTATTTTTATTTCCGGAAGGGAAAGAATGGAAATCCACCGAGCAATTACCGTTCTTATTTCGGGGGAAACTGCTGGGAGCCGGTACCGGGATCGGACAAATATTATTTCCATATGTTCGCAAAGGAGCAGCCGGATTTAAACTGGGAAAACCCAAAACTGAGGGAAGAAATCTACCGGATGATCAACTGGTGGCTGGACAAAGGACTGGCAGGTTTTCGGATTGATGCGATCATCAATATTAAAAAAGATCTGGCATTTCCGGATATGGAGCCGGATGGTGACGATGGACTGGCAAGCTGTTGGCGTATGGTCGAAAACGTAGAAGGTGTCGATGCGCTGCTTGAAGATTTAAAGAATCATACATTTGCCCAAAAGGATGCATTTACGGTAGGGGAAGTATTTAACATTGGGGTGGAAGACCTGCCGGACTTTATTGGAGAAAATGGACATTTTTCTACAATTTTTGATTTCAGCGCCCATATGCTCAGTGACGGGGAACACGGATGGTACGATGCGCCACCAATTTCTTTTGATGCGTGGAAAAAAGCAATCACAGATTCCCAGATGCGGGTACAGAATGTCGGGTTCGAGGCAAATATCATTGAAAATCACGATGAGCCGCGCGGCGTTTCCCGTTTTCTGCCGGATTATGCGCAAAATGCGGACGGGGCAAAGATGCTTGGTACAGTAAGTGTTCTGCTGCGTGGAATTCCGTTTATTTATCAGGGGCAGGAGATTGGCATGCAGAATGCCAGATGGAACAGTGTGGATGAATTCGATGATATCAGTACCAAAGACCAGTACAGGATGGCGCGTGAGGCCGGACTTTCGGATGCAGAAGCACTTGCCGTATGTTCGGCCATGAGCAGGGACAATGCACGGACGCCGATGCAGTGGAAGGATGCGCCGCAGGCGGGCTTTACCTCGGGAACTCCATGGCTGAAAGTCAATGATAATTATCCGGTGATCAATGTGGAAAAAGAGGAAGGGCAGCCGGATTCGGTTCTGCATTATTACAGAAAACTTATCGCATTGCGCAAATCTGGGGAATATCGGGAGTTGTTTACTTATGGAAAATTTGAGCCGGCATATGAGAATGCAGATCACGTAATGGCATATTACCGCATCCTGCAGGGGCGCCGGGTTCTGGTAGCGGCAAATTTTGGAACAGATACCATAGAACTGGATTGGGAAGTTCCGGCAAAAAAGGTACTTTTATCAAATAAAAAACGAACAAATGCTGAAAATAAGCTGATTTTAGAGAAATGTGAAGTGTTTGTGACGGAATGTAAATAGCGTTGCAATCTTATCGGATTTTGATATAATGAGAGCATACACGAATGTCTGTTTGGGGAGAGGAAAGGTATGCCGCAGTATATCGCAATTGATCTGAAATCATTTTATGCATCCGTAGAATGTGTGGAGCGTGGACTTGATCCGCTGACCACCAATCTGGTGGTGGCGGATGAAAGCCGCACGGAAAAAACCATCTGCCTGGCAGTTTCTCCATCCCTGAAAAAATATGGGATTCCGGGAAGGGCCAGGCTTTTTGAAGTGGTTCAGAAAGTAAAACAGGTAAACCGCAGCCGAAAAACCGGTGAGCCGGAATTGTCGTACATTGCGGCACCTCCGCGGATGGCACTTTATGTGGAATACAGTACGCGGATCTATGATATATATCTGAAATATGTGGCGCCGGAAGATATTCATGTATATTCGATTGATGAAGTGTTTATGGACGTGACACATTATCTGAAAACCTATGGAATGACAGCTTATCAGCTGGCGCAGACTATCATTCTGGATGTGCAGGATCACATTGGGATCACGGCCACTGCCGGGATCGGAACCAACTTGTATCTGTGCAAAATCGCAATGGATATTGTGGCAAAGCACATCGATGCGGATGAAAACGGTGTGCGCATTGCCCAGCTGGATGAAAAAAGTTACCGTAAACTGCTTTGGGACTACCGGCCGATCACGGATTTCTGGCGTGTCGGACCGGGATATGCGAAGAAACTGGCAGAAAACGGAATGTATACCATGGGAGATGTGGCGCGCTGCTCCATCGGAAAAGAAACAGATTATTATAATGAAGATCTGCTTTACAAACTGTTTGGTGTGAATGCAGAACTTTTGATTGATCATGCCTGGGGGTACGAACCGTGCACGATTGCACAGATCAAAGCGTATCGTCCGCAGGCGAACAGTTCCGGATCGGGACAGGTATTGCAGTGTCCGTACCCGGCAGATAAAGCAAGGATTGTTGTGCAGGAAATGACAGACCAGCTGGTACTAGATCTGGTGGAGCATGGATTCGTGACGGATCAGATAGTGCTGACGGTTGGCTATGATATCGAAAATCTGACAGACCCGGTGCGGGCAAAAAGATATCACGGGGAAGTGACTACGGATCGTTACGGAAGAAAGATTCCAAAGCATGCGCATGGGACGGCAAATTTGCAAAATCATACATCTTCTGCCATTACGGTAGTAGAAAAAACACTGGAATTATATGACAGAATTATAAATCCGGATCTTTTGATCCGCAGGATCTATGTTACGGCATGCCATGTACGCACAGAGCAGGAGGCACAAAAAGAACAGACTTACGAGCAGATGAGCCTGTTTGATTTTGCGGAAGAAACCGAGGAACAGAAGGCACAAAAGCAGGCATTGCAGAAGGAAAAACAGATGCAGAAAGCCATGCTTTCCATTAAGCAGCGTTATGGGAAAAATGCCATTTTAAAAGGAACCAATTTCAAAGAAGGGGCAACCATGCGGCAGCGCAACGGACAGATTGGAGGACATCGGGCATGAACCGGCTGGAAAATACGCATCGTTATGATGACATCATAGATCTGCCGCATCCGGTTTCGAAAAAGCATCCGCAGATGCCATCGGAAGACCGGGCCGCACAGTTTTCTCCGTTTGCAGCATTGACCGGTTATGAACGCGCCATCCGGGAAAAAGAAATGCAGCATGAGGAACGGATGATGCTCGGGGAGGGCATCAGCAGGGAAACTTATGATTCAGAATAAGGACAACATATTTTTTATGATTAAGTTCATACGATATACTAAGCAGAAAATTTGTGTGGTATGAAATGGCAGACAAAAAACAATGGAAAAGATATGTGGGGTATGCACTGTTTCTTTTCCTGTCATACAGCATTGGAAACGCAGCGGCTGTTGTAAGTACAATGACACTGCAGCCGGAGAAAGTGGAGAAAGAAATGAAAACAGTTGCAATTACCTTTGATGACGGGCCGAATCCGGAATATACACCGAAATTGCTGGACGGATTAGAAAAACGTGGTGTAAAAGCCACTTTTTTTCTGCTGGGAGAAGAGGTAAAACAGTATCCGGATGTCGTCAGACGGATGCATGATGACGGACATCTGATCGGTGTTCATTCTTATAAACATGTTAATTTTAAGGAAGTGGGCACGGCATGCACTTTGCAGCAGATTGAAAAAACACAGAAGGCGATTTATGATGTGACGGGAGAATATGCAGGATATATCCGTCCACCTTACGGATGCTGGCAGAAGGAACTGGATGCGCAGGTAAATCTGATCGAAGTACTGTGGAATGTAGATCCGCGGGACTGGGCAACGACCGATGCGGATACTGTGGTTCAGAGAGTTCTAAAGGATACTAAGCCGGGGGACATTATTCTGCTTCACGATGCTTCGGCGTCATCTGTACAGGCGGCATTTACGGTCATAGATACCTTGCAGAAACAGGGATATTCGTTTGTCACGGTCGAGGAGCTTTTGTTAGAGTAGCATACTTGAATGTTCCGGTGATCTCGTGGTAAAATAACTAGCAGACCTAATCATTACAAGCTGAAAAAGAAGGAATAAAAAATGAGTAACGATAAATTTGACACGGCACGGCAGGTGCTTCGTCAGCAGAAATTAACAGGAGAACGCGCACTGTTTCAGTCTGAAAATCTGGCGGTATATGACAGTGTGTTTGAGGATGGGGAATCCCCGTTGAAGGAGAGCAGCAGTCTTTATCTGGATAATTGTCTGTTCCGGTGGAAATATCCGCTCTGGTATTGCAAACATGTCGATGTAAAGGAATGTACCTGGTTTGACATGGCGCGGGCCGGGGTATGGTATACCGATGATATTTCGGTAAGAGATTCCATTGTAGAAGCACCAAAAAATTTCCGCCGTTGCAGGGGAGTAACCCTGACCAATGTAAATTTCCCGAATGCAGAGGAAACCCTCTGGAACTGTACCGATGTAAACCTGTCCTATGTGCAGGCACACGGGGATTATTTTGCCATGAATTGTAAAAATATGCAGCTGGATCATTTTGAACTGGTTGGAAATTATTCATTTGATGGTGTGGAAAACATGGAGATCCATCATGCACGCATGCTTTCCAAAGATGCATTCTGGAACAGCAATCATGTTACTGTGTATGACAGTTTTATTTCGGGAGAATATCTGGGATGGAATGCCAGAAATCTTACACTTGTCAACTGTACGATTGAGAGCCTGCAGGGCATGTGTTATATAGAAAATCTGAAAATGGTGAACTGTAAATTGATTAATACGACACTGGCATTTGAGTATTCCACGGTGGATGCACAGATTGTAAATACCGTGGACAGTGTGCTCAATCCTTCCGGCGGAATCATCCGGGCGGATAAGATTGGAAAACTGATTTTGGAAAAAGACAAGGTAGATCCAGGGAAAACCACAATTATATGTACAGAAGATGAAGGGGAGGGACAACGATCATGAAAGCAAGTCACAGAAAAGACGTCATTATTGCCAGAATTATTTTTGCCATAATCTGCGCAGCACTGCTTGCAGGAATTATATCACTTATCGTATGGCTTCATGGGCGGAATGCAGGGAAAAACCAGACACCGGAAACGGAAATCACAAATAATGCACCGCCGGCAGACAACAGCAATCTGCCACCGGTAACGGAACAGCCGCTGGACGAAGACGGACAGAGTGTATGGACAAGCACGGATGGCGTAAATTTCCGTGCAGAGCCGAATACAGACAGTGAAATTCTTACCGTTCTCGTGACGGGAACGAAGCTGACACTGCTGGGAGAAGAAAACGGATGGGTGCAGGCAGAATATAACGGACAAAAAGGATATGTCAGTTCAGACTATGTTACCGATCAGGAACCGGATACAACAACGCAGGAAACAGAGTAACGGAAAGGGGAAACAATGAGTACAGCAGGAAAAATTATGTCCTTCCGACAGGATGGAAATGAGATTTGTGTGAAGTATGAACAGCAAACACTGGTGGTGAAAGCCATAAGGGATGATATTGTCAATATTTTTGTGCCTTACAGAACAAAGGAACATTATTCTAAGGCCATTGATGGAGACAAGGCGGTTGCGACAGAACTGACGGCAGAGCAAAAAGGAGAAGATCTGGTAATTGCAACCGATAAGATCCGGATGCAGTTTGGAGAAAATCTGGAAATGGTGATTACGAGACCGGACGGGACTCCGCTTGTCCGGACACACCGGCAGGGCAGAAGTGTTTGCGGGGAAGTCAGTGAGCAGATGAAACAGATTCTGGAGTCGGAAGGGCATGATACGTCGAATCTGGGCGCACATGATTATCCGGTACAGATGATGTTTGATCTGGACGAGGGGGATGATTTTTACGGTCTGGGTGATAAGACCGGATTCCTGAATAAAAAAAATTATGAGTATGAGAACTGGAATTCCGATATTCCACAGGCACACAATGAGGACTATCATGCGCTGTACAAGTCGATTCCGGTGCTCTTCTGCAAGAAAAAGAATGACGTATATGGCATGTTTTTTGATAATACGTTCCACAGCTATCTCAATCTGGGCAAAGAAAATCCGGAATATTATTTTTACGGCGCGGATGATGGCAATCTGGATCTGTACTTCCTGGGTGGAGAAAAACTGACGGATCTGATTGAAGAATATACATATCTGACCGGGCGGACACCGCTGCCGCAGCGATGGACGCTTGGATACCAGCAGAGCCGCTGGGGCTATCAGTGCGCAGAAGATATCCGTGATGTGGCAGAACATTTCCGTGATCTGGATATTCCGTGTGATGCCATTCATTTTGACATTGATTATATGGATGGGTATCGTGTGTTTACATGGAATGATGCAAAGTACGGAAAACCTGGGGATCTGATTGCGGAAATAAAAAAACAGGGCTTTAAAACGGTAACGATCATTGATCCGGGAACCAAAGTCGATCCGGACTATTTTATGTGTAAAGAAGGCGAAGAGAACGGATATTTTGCGACCGATACACAGGGAACTACCTATGTCAATGAGGTTTGGCCGGGAGATGCAAATTATCCGGATTTTGGACGCCGCAAAGTACGCGACTGGTGGGGAAAACACCATAAGTTTCTGGTCGACATCGGTGTGGACGGTGTATGGAATGATATGAATGAGCCGGCAAGTTTCCGTGGCGAGCTGCCGCAGGATGTTGTATTTCATGATGAGGAGCGTACGACAAATCATGCGGAAATGCACAATGTATATGGACATTATATGAGCCGTGCGACCTTTGAGGGACTGCAGAAACTTTCCGATAAGCGTCCGTTTGTTATCACACGTGCAGCGTATGCAGGAACACAGAAATATGCGACCGTGTGGACCGGAGATAATCAGAGTCTGTGGTCGCATCTGCAGATGATGGTGCCGCAGCTGTGTAATCTCGGTATGAGCGGATTTGCGTTTGCCGGAACCGACATTGGCGGATTCGGTGCGGATACGACCCCGGAACTTCTGACCCGGTGGATCGAGGCTGCCGTATTTTCTCCGCTGTTTCGAAATCATTCCTGTCAGGGAACACGCAGACAGGAGCCGTGGCAGTTTGATGATCAGGTGGTGGGAATCTATCGAAAATATGTAAAGATGCGTTATCGTTTCCTTCCGTATCTGTATGATCTGTTTTATCAGGGAGAACAGACCGGACTTCCGGTTATGCGTCCTCTGGTTCTGCATTATCCAAAGGACCCGGAAACCTATAACCTCAATGGAGAGTTCCTGGTAGGGGAAAATCTCCTCGTTGCCCCGGTATTGGAGCAGGGAGCCACGAAGAAAATGGTGTATCTGCCGGAAGGGGAGTGGTATGATTACTGGACCGGAGAGAAAATTACCGGAGGAAAGTATTTCCTGCGGGATGCACCGATTGATTTGTGCCCGATGTACCTGAAAGAAGGAACGATGATCCCGATGTATGAAAAAATGGCGTATGTTGGAGAAAAGCCGTACCGTACGCTGTATCTGCTGACAACTCCGGGAGAGGCTTCTTACGATCATTTTCAGGATAATGGAGAGGACTATGCCTACCGTAAGGGTGTGTATAATTTATATCATTTCCATAAGAATGCACAGGGAGTACTGGAAACGGAAATGCGGCACAAAAATTATCCGGAATACGAGCAGATATGCTTAAAAATAGTAGGAAAATAAGCACAAAAAACCGTTGCATGGCATAGTCTATAATGATGACAGGATGGAGCATGCAAGTGGATTATTCAAACGATTTTTACCCAAAGATTCCGTTTTATATGACATATCCGATGCAGAGTATGTATCTGACAGAGATGGAATATGAAAAAGATATGGAACGAATGAAACAGTACTATCCGGCAGAGACAAAAGAGATCATGGAGCTGGTGGAACAGAGGCTTGACCAGCTGGAGTATGAGGGAAGCCGCATCTACGATGAGGAACCGGACCGCCTGATGATACAGATGGAAATTGATGGAATTTACCGGAAGCTGTCCGAAGCGCAGAAAAAGAAAGAGAACCGGATCGAAGGAAACATGCAGGCGGCATCATATTTCGAAATGGTTCCGGCTTCTATCGCCGGAGAAACTATGACAACACAGGAACGGGAATGTGGGAATCCGTGGCTTTGCAGTATGATCGGTGTGCTGTTTGGTGCGGAAATGTGCAAACGGCGCTGCCGGCATCGCAGATGCAGGAGATGGATGTAACGGCGGAAATTACAGCCATAGTAAGAAGGAAAAGATAAATGAACAGGAAAGTAATTAAACCAGTGGTGCTGTCAGGGCTTTTTCTGGCAGCACTGATTGTTTTCAGTATCATAACCAATCAGGATAATAAAGATATGACAACGGCGATGAAGGAGGCAACCCTTCCCATCGTCCAGTTTTATGAAGGAAATAACAGCGTGGCACAGCTGCACGGATACGTATCGGAAATGAATATTACAAAGATGCGGGATGGAATTGTGCCGGTAGACCATACACGACTGCTTCCGCTGAAAATTAATACATATGGACAAAAAATCAGAGGCATTGCTTATGAAATCCGGAGTCTTGATGATTCCCGGCTGGTTGCAAAGGGAAATGCACAGGAGATTAAAGAAAAAAATAATGAAATCTCTGCAAACCTGAAAATCCAGAATATCCTCGGAAAAGGGGAAGAATATGAACTGATTGTTATTCTTGCTTCAGGAAAAAATAAGATCCGGTATTACACCCGGCTGATGCAGACACAAAACGATGATACTCAGGCATGTATGGATTTTGCACTGCAGTTTCATGAATATACATTCCGGGATGATGCAAATAAATTTATTCCGAAATATATGGACGCGGCAACAGGTGATACCAGCACGCTCAATTATGTGGATTTAAGCTGTACCTTAAACCAGATTACCTGGGCAGATTTAAAACCGGAGCAGATGGGAGAACTCGAGGCATCTTTCAAGGAAATCAATGATTCCTATGATGTGATCACACTCCGGTATGTTGTGACCATCAAAGGAACCGGCGGGGAAACCGAGTATTATAATGTGGAAGAATATTATCGTCTGCGTATGACAGAATCCCGTATGTATGTCTTAAATTTTGAGCGTACTTTAAATCAGATTTTCCGTGGGGAAAACCGGTTTATTACAGATAATAATCAGATCCAGCTTGGCATACGTGACAAAAATATTGAATATGCTGTAAGTGAGACCGGAGATGTGATCGCGTTTGTACAGCAGGGAGAACTCTGGTGCTTTGACCGTGTAAATAATAAGATTGTACAGGTATTCAGTTTCCTTGGGGCAGAGGGGATCAATGCGAGGGATAACTGGGATCAGCATGATATCAAAATTGCCCGTGTGGATGAAGCGGGAAGTATTGATTTTGTTGTATATGGATATATGAACCGTGGGGATCATGAAGGCGAAGTGGGCACGGCAGTATATCATTATGACGGTCTGGTACACACTATAGAGGAAGAAATTTTTATCCCGTCGGATGTTTCTTATGAAATACTCAAAGCACAGATGGGGCAGTTAATGTATGTGAACGAAAAGGGGACATTTTACCTGATCATGGATCAGAAACTTTACAGTATAGATACGGACAAGCGGACTCCGGAAGTGCTTGTGAAAGATCTGAAAGAAAGCTGTTATAAAGTGTCGGAATCGAATCAGTATTTTGCGTGGGTAGACAGCGACAAAGAATACAAAAGCGATGTGATTCACCTGATGAATTTGAAAAATGCTTCTGTCTATGATATCAAGGCAAAAAAGGGAGCGTATATTCTTCCGCTTGGGTTTATCGATGAAGATTTTATTTACGGAGCAGCAAAGAAAGATAAGGTGATGGTTGCAGCAGCGGGAAATACGGTTTTCCCGATGAAAAATTTAACCATCATGGATACTTCCGAAAATTCACACAGTATCTTAAAGACGTATGAACCGTCCAGGGGAAGTATCGGTTCCATTTCGGTGGAGGATTATACAATTACCATTCATCTGATCAAAAAGTCCGGCGGACATTATGTGGCTGCAGGAACCGATGCGATCATGAACCGTGAGGGAGACACGGAAGAAAAAGTTACCGTGGGATCAACCGTGACAGATCGCAAGGAAACACAGTACCAGCTTATGATGAAAAACGGGGCGGATGCATCCAAAGTTAAAATGCTGACTTCCAAATCTGTTTTACTGGAAAATCCGCGTGACGTTTCCGTGAAAAATAAGGAGTCGCAGGAATACTTTTATGTGTACAAAAAAGGTGATGTGCTGCTTGCAACCGATGAGATCGCGGATGCCATCGTCTGCGCCAATAATCATATGGGAGTTGTGGTGGATTCCAAGCAGCAGTATGTATGGATGCGTGCGCGTAAATCGGCACAGACGGCATTTAGCAGCCTGAAAGTAAACGATGCGGATAAGAGTTCATCATCCGTGGTTCAGGCGGTCAGTGCCATGCTTAATTACAGAGGAAACGGGCTCAGTGTAAAAGAACTGATTGACAATGGAGGAACCCCGAAAAGCGCGATTGAAAATACATTAAAAGATTCAGTTGTTCTTGATATATCCGGCTGCACAGTAGAGGAGATTCTGTTTTATGTCAGCAAGGGCAGCCCGGTATTTGCAATGACCGGAACAGACAGTGCCGTATTAGTGACGGGATATACCTCTGGAAGCATTTATTATTATGATCCGCAGACCCATTCCACGAGGTCAAAAAGTTATAAAGATGCGGATGACTGGTTCCGGAAAGCAGGATACATTTTCTTTACTTATTTGGACCGTTAATTTTCATTGTAAAAATGAACAATTAAGGACAAGGTTTTATGGATGATTCGTGAAGATTTAACAGAAATAAAGTTCGTATATTGCAATTCCTGGATAAGTGAGATATATTTGAGAATGAGTTATATAGTTTTGGAAAGGGAGAGCGTATGAGTAAGAAAAATGTGATCGTTTCTAATGTGTCAGAAGGACACGACAATCCAATCGCAGAACTTGTTCAGGTAGCATGTCAGTTCGACAGCGATATTATGTTGGAGAGCGATAACCGCAGAATTAATGCAAAGAGCATTATGGGAATTATGGCGTTTAATCCATCCGATGGAATGTCGGTTGATATTGTGACGGAGGGTGCCGATGAAGAAGCAGCACTTGATGCAATTGAAAAATTTTTAGTATGTGAATAATTCTGGTTAGGAGGAATCGTTATGCAGGAGAAGAAGTTAAACAAAGCAGTTTCTGACGTGAAGCTGATGAAGACACCAGAGGGAAAGACAGAAGTTAAAAATGCGGTTAAGGATGCTACAAAAAAAGTAGAATCAAAAGTCGGGGATGTTGCTGAGGCAGCAGCAAAGAAAGCAGAAGTTGTAGAAGAGAAGGCAAAAGAAGTTGCAAAGGCAACAACAAAGGCTGTTGTTGAGAAGGCAGAACCTGTTGTGAAGAAAGCTGCAACGAAAGCAAAGGCTGCTACAAAGGCAAAGAAAGAAAAACAGCCGGCAAAGACCGAAATCATTGTTCAGTATCAGCAGAATGCTGCAAATCTTGGAGAACTTGAGGATAAGGTAAAGAAACAGTTTGTAGCTGAGGGACATCGTGCCGGATGCATTAAGACATTAAATATTTATGTAAAGCCGGAAGAGTACAAGGCATATTATGTAATCAATGACAAGTTCTTTGGAAGTGTAGATCTCTTCTAAGCGAGTTTTATTACCCATACATGATATAAATAAAGGACGACTGCAGATGCAGCCGTCCTTTTTACGTGGTATGAGACAGGATATTCATAAAAAAGAGTATAAAAAAAGAAACCGGATAAACAGTTTCTTTAAAAGAGCGGGTGATGGGAATCGAACCCACGTATCCAGCTTGGAAGGCTGGTGTTCTACCATTGAACTACACCCGCATGTAGTCGGGGTGACAGGATTCGAACCTGCGACCTCCTGGTCCCAAACCAGGCGCTCTAGCCAAGCTGAGCCACACCCCGAAGGATTTGTTTGCGTTCTTTCCGTGACGCAAGAATTAGTATATAGCAAAGGGCAGAATATGTCAACAACTTTTTTTATTTTTTTTATATTTTTTTTAAAGTGGCTGCCGGACAGCTTAAAAGAGCTTCCCGGCAGGCATTTTATCCGTATACGTTGCAATTCAACGCCTATACTCTAGATAACCTTCACAAGCATCTCTCTCATGGCGCGAAGAGCCTTGCCTCGATGGCTTATGGCATTCTTCTGCTGGGGAGTAAGCTCTGCAGAAGAGCAGCCGTACTCATCTAAATAGAAGATAGGATCATAACCAAAGCCGTTGGCTCCCGCTATCTCCCATCCTATGTAGCCCTCCATAGTCTGTCTGGTCACAAGTTCCTTTCCATCCGGCAGCACTGCGGCGATAGCACACACAAAGCGGGCTGTACGCTTCTCCTTTGGCACACCGTCAAGGCGTTCTATAAGGTTATTATTCTTTATATCATAGGAAGTATCCTCGCCCATATAGCGCGCTGAATATACTCCCGGTTCCTTATTCAGATAGTCAATCTCAAGTCCTGAGTCGTCTGCGAGAACAATTGCATCTGTGTGTGCCGCAATTGCGCGTGCCTTAATCAGCGCATTGTCTTCAAAGGTCTTCCCATCCTCCACTATATCCACATTGATACCTGCTTCCTTCATTGAACGTATATCCACGTCACAGTCTGAAAGTATCTCTTTGATTTCTCTGAGCTTATCCTTGTTTCCTGTTGCAAATATGATTTTTGTCATAATATATTTCCTTCCTTCTTTTTCTATTCGGACAATTTCCAGATACAGCTAGTAGCCCTCATCAAAGGCCTGCATGATTGCATTGTATATACCCTGCGCTGCCTGTTTCTGATAGTCTGCATTGGCCAGATTGTCAAGCTCCTGTCTGTTGGTCATGAAGCCCACCTCCACAAGCGCAACCGGAGCCTCACTTGTTCTTATTATATATATGTCATCTGCAGGAAGCAGCCCAAATGCCCTGTTTCCTGTCACAGCTGTCACGTTATCCATGCAAATCTGTGCAAGGTGTTTACTTCCGAGCTCTCTGTTATCTGACTGGCTGTAGAGCACCTGCGTACCCGAAACCGCGGTGAAATTGCCCTTTTCATATGAGTTGCAATGCACGCTTATAAATAAATCCGCATCCGCCTTATTGGCAAGTGCCGCTCTCTGCTGCAGTGTAGGATTGGTATCTGTTGTCCTGGTGTAGAATATTCCAAGCCTTTTGTCACCTGAATAGCTGTCAAGCTGTTCCTTAAGTGCCAGCACTATGTCCAGATTGATGCTTTTTTCCTCTATTCCGTTTCGCACGGCACCGGTCATACGACCGCCGTGACCTGCATCTATTATGATGACCTTATCGTATATATCATGCAGATTGACAAAGCTCAGATAAAGATATCCATTCTCTATGCGCTGCTTCACCTGATAGAGCTTGTCTGTAGTGATAGCTATCACACCCTCTGCCCCCTTGCGGTAATACTGCATGGAGTCTATATGATTTGACCTGCCTGTCATGGAATACTTCGTAAAGTAATTGTCCACATCAGCCTTAAGCTTTACATAGACCGTCTGCGTCAGGGCATCGGTTTCCACCGATATACTCTGGCGCTCCCCTTCTGAGTCGTCCGGCAGCTCTATCCTTAAATCATCCTCAAAGCCGGCTTTCTCCTGCAATATCTCATCAGGGTTCTTCTCCTGCTTTGCATCTGTGGAAGCCTTGACATAGTTTTGCAGCACATTATCCTCCAGTGCTTTTGCCATATCATACTTCTCATTTATAGCCGGAAGCTTTTCAAGCGTGACCGGCACGATAAGTGCAAGCATAACGAAAAATACTGTTATTATCTTTAGAATATTTCTATACATATCATCTGTTATCAGAAAAGGCCTTTATACAGAGGTTACAATCCTGTTTTTCCTTTACATTGATATATGCCACACCATCATAGCTGATGTAGCCCTCGCCATCATCCAGATTGACCGTAGACATGTATGCTTCACCCGAGTTGTACTCTATAGCCATCGGATGAGTCGAGCCCGGTGTATTTATATAAAGTACAATGGCATAACGCTCACCGGACTCCAAATCAACAGGCTCATCAAAATCAACAGTGTAATAGCCTGCATTTTTTAGTGACCCCTCAGCCACCAGCGTCTTATTTTTAAAAGAATACTCATTCTCAAAATTCTTAACCACATACAGCTTGTATGAGGTATCCGCTGCTGTAGCATAAAAGCCGGAAGCCCTTAGTGATTCAGCCGACTGTGCGGTAAATATGTTGGCTCCGTACATATCCTCCTTGTCGTAGCCCATCTTTCCTACCCAGCCACACAGGTCACTCTGGTATATATTATCATAATTGTCAGCACTCTCTATATCTGTATAAACAACATTGTGCGTGCCCACATTTGTATCGTAGTATGACACATAGAACACCCCATTGTCTCCAAAACTGCTGCCCCAGCTGTTCTGGCATATAAAGGCTCCATCTCCTTCCAGATCCACATTGAAGTTTTCCTTAGGGTAATTGTCATCCCAGCCAATTATAACCACATCATGATTTGGCTTATCTTGACCCATATAACAGTAAGAATTAGTCTGCTTATTGTAATAAGGCGTCTTTGTCTTTGAGCTTGCTATTGTACTGTAAAGCGATGTCTGCACACCACCATATTTGAAAACAGCCTCCTTTATGCCCTGATAGTCCTTTCCATCTATGATAAGCATCTGCTGCACATGCTTTACTGCTGCAAGATCATCGCGTGTCACTCCATCTCCGTAAGGATCATCCGCGTCATAAACCGGTCCCTGCCATGCTGCCAGATATGCCATTCCCATGGTATACTCTCCACCGTCATACTGATTGACGTTGAATGAATTGCTCATACTCATATGATCCACGGAAAACAAAAGCTGCTCCTCCGGCATAAGGGCTGACTCAAGTGCACTTGTGGCCGCAAAAGCCCAACAGGTGCCGTAGCTGCCCTGATCCCTGATTAGTGACACACGCTGTCTTTCCCTCAGATCATACTTTGTTGGCACCGTTGATACACCCTCGGATTTGTCTGTCATAGTGAGCGTATTTGTCGCCGTATCAAAGCTGCAGGTCATATCCAAAAGTTTAGACAGCTTGTCTAAGCTTGCATAAAACTGCCCCTTATACTGTACAAAGCCATTGTCGTCTGCCAGCTTGAAATCAGCTGTCAGACTGTGCTTTTCCACCAGAAGCTCATTTTTATTGTATACATGTGCACTGCTGTTTAGTGCATCGCGAAGCATAGACACGGGAACCATTATATTCCTGTTCTCATCCATATACACATGCTCATCCTCGCTCGTATACTCCTTATTTTCTATCCTAAGCCTGATGGTGGTGCCATTTACATCAGCAGCCACAAGCGGACTCCATATAGTATTATCTATCTGTGCTCCTCTGAACGCGCCAAGTGTAGAGCTGTCCTTTGCATATATGTAAAAATTAGACACAAAGATAAGTGCCAAGATGAATGTAAATGCAATATATCTCTTTGAATATTTCATTCATCCCCTCCGGCGGTATCCCTTACGCTCCGCCTTGGTGGCTTCGGCCCCATAAACTGGTAAAAATAGGTGCGAAGCATTCCATTGTAGATCTTGCGGTTCTTGTCCGCTTTTCTGCCGATATAGCGCTCTGTATCCTCATAGCTCGTAATCAGATACATCGACCATGCATCAAGCCTCTTATAAGCTTCTCCAATCTGTGAATACAGTGCCGGGAGCGCTGATTTCTCCTCGAGTCGCTCACCGTATGGAGGATTTGAGATAATAAATCCGTACTTCTTCGGGTGATGCAGGTCGGCCACAGCCCTCTGCTGGAAATGAATCATGTGCTCCACTCCGGCTCTCTTGGCATTTTCCCTGGCTGCAGCCACCACATCAGGGTCAATGTCATAGCCCTGGATGTCCACCTGCACATCCTTATCTATCATATCCTCTGCCTCCTGCACAGCCTCATACCACAGCTTTCTTGGTATGATATTGGTCCAGCTCTCAGCTGTAAACTCCCTGTTCATACCGGGTGCTATGTTTGCTGCCATCATGGCTGCCTCTATCGGAAATGTACCACTGCCGCAAAACGGATCCACAAGTATTCTGTCTGCATGCCATGGTGTAAGCATGATGAGCGATGCTGCAAGTGTCTCAGTCAGCGGCGCCTTGCTCGTTGCCAGACGGTATCCTCTCTTGTGAAGGGAATCCCCCGATGTATCAAGTGTCACCATCACCTCATCCTTGTACAGAAAAACCCTTACCGGATACTGTGCTCCGTCCTCCGGGAACCAGTCAATGTGATAAGACCTCTTCATTCTCTCAACCATAGCCTTTTTCACGATAGACTGTATATCAGATGGTGAAAAAAGCTTACTCTTTATGGAAGAAGCCTTTTTCACCCAGAATCTGCCGTCCTTGGGAATATAATTTTCCCATGGGAGAGCCTTTACATTTTCAAAAAGCTCATCAAATGTGGCAGCCTTAAAGCGTCCTACCTGAAGTAATACTCTCTCTGCGCCTCTTAAGAATATATTCGCTCTGCATATAGCCTCAGCATCGCCCTCAAACGATACCCTGCCGTCCTCCACACGTGTTATCTCATATCCCAGATCATATATCTCCCTCTTTACGACTGCCTCAAGGCCAAAATGACATGGCACAACAAGCTCAAATCTATTCATATATTGTGTAACTGCCTTTCTATAATTGTACTTTACATTGTTATCTAATATTGTTGCATAAATTTCAATTTTTTTAAATAGTTTCAGCCATATTTCTGCAACTTTTTTTGATATCCGCACATAGCATTGTATCCACCTATGACTGTCGCTGTATCAAAACCGCGATTTCCCAGATATCTGGCCAGCTTCATGCTGCTTCCACCATGCGTGCAGTAAAAAATCACACTCTGTGACGCATCGAGTTCACTCTCATATGAATCCGTGATATCCATAGGCATACTGAGTGCGCCTTTCCAGTGCGACCTGTCATATTCCTCTCTTGTTCTTATATCTATAAGCAGTGCATTCATTTCTTTTTGCACCTTATAAAGCTCATCCGCATAAACTATTTTAAATTTCATACATCCATACGCCAAAATACGAATTTACATTATGATATTCATTTTATTATGAGATGTGAACTGCGATAAATCACCAAAATCATTACAGCCGGTGCTTTAGTACTTTAGATCTTTAATAAATTAACCTGTCTCTTATACACATCTGACGCTG
>ENA-OZKZ01000537-OZKZ01000537.1-human-gut-metagenome-genome-assembly--contig:-NODE-537-length-19283-cov-15.683638_pt1 | contig 19283 bp, 14 predicted proteins | sample MGYA00244828_ERZ653768 | MGnify/ENA primary metagenome ERZ653768 (study PRJEB26926, sample SAMN06165273) | human gut metagenome | biome: ENVO:00009003; feature: ENVO:2100002; material: ENVO:00002003...
GAAGTCGTAACAAGGTAGCCGTATCGGAAGGTGCGGCTGGATCACCTCCTTTCTATGGAGACTTTATCAGATGAAATAAGCTGATATAACATCCAAGGTCAGTTACGGAAGTAATTTATTGAATCGTTGTTTAATTTTCAGGGTCCTGCCCGAGATATACGGGGGTATAGCTCAGCTGGGAGAGCACCTGCTTTGCAAGCAGGGGGTCAGCGGTTCGATCCCGCTTATCTCCACCAAAGGCTTGAGGGAATAACCGAAAAGCCGGAAATATGGGCTTATAGCTCAGCCGGTTAGAGCGCACGCCTGATAAGCGTGAGGTCGGTGGTTCGAGTCCACTTAAGCCCACCAAGAGTACGAAAGTACTCAAAGAAAGTACCTTGAAAACTGAATAAAGTATAGCAGATAAAGCGAGAAAAGTAATTATTGACAGGTTTTAACAAGAAGAGTTGAATCTCGAAGCCTTTAAATAACGACTGACGAGGACTAAGCTGTAAAATCACATTAGTGATTGCAACAGATTAGACGAGTGGGAGTTATTTAAAGAATAGCGAAGAGAATGAAACTTGACAAACTCAAATAAGAGAAAGCGTTAAACGAAGGTAATAAATACTACAATTAGCTTAAAGGGTAATAAAAGATTAGTTATAAACTAATGGCTTATTAAACTGCGAAAAAAGAGTAATTTACATTACAAAGAAGAACCAAAAGATATCTCAAATGGTCAAGCTACAAAGAGCACAAGGGGAATGCCTTGGCACCGAGAGCCGATGAAGGACGTGACTAACTGCGATAAGCTACGGGGAGCTGTAAGTGAGCGTTATATCCGTAGATTTCCGAATGGAGCAATCCGATTAGAGGAAAGTCTAATCATCATATACTGAATACATAGGTATATGAGGGGAACCGCCTGAACTGAAACATCTAAGTAGGGCGAGGAAGAGAAATCAACTGAGATTCCGTAAGTAGTGGCGAGCGAACGCGGAAGAGGCCAAACCTAATGTAGTAATATGTTAGGGGTTCGGACAGTATAATGAATTGTCGAGATTTAGCCGAATGTCATGGGAAGGGCAATCAAAGATGGTGAAAATCCAGTAGGCGAAAAGTTAAGACATCAGACTGTATCCAGAGTACCGCCGGACACGTGAAACCCGGTGGGAATATGGGGGGACCATCCTCCAAGCCTAAATACTACTCGGTGACCGATAGAGAAGAAGTACTGTGAAGGAAAGGTGAAAAGCACCCCGGAAGGGGAGTGAAAGAGAACCTGAAACCTTGTGTTTACAAGCACCGAAAGTTCATCAACGAACGATCGGGTACCTTTTGTAGAATGGTCCGGCGAGTGAATGTAACTGGCAAGGTTAAGCACTTAAGGTGTGAAGCCGTAGCGAGAGCGAGTCTGAAAAGGGCGTAAGAAGTCAGTTGTATTCGACCCGAAACCGGGTGACCTACCCATGTCCAGGCTGAAGTGCAGGTAAAACTTCATGGAGGGCCGAACCGACTCCCGTTGAAATGGTAGCGGATGAGGTGTGGGTAGCGGAGAAATTCCAATCGAACCCGGAGATAGCTGGTTCTCTCCGAAATAGCTTTAGGGCTAGCCTTGGAATAGATTACTGGAGGTAAAGCACTGAATTGGCTAGGGGCCGAGAGGTTACTGAACCTTATCAAACTAAGAATGCCAGATAATCGTTTTCCAGGAGTCAGACAGTGGGAGATAAGTTTCATTGTCAAAAGGGAAACAGCCCAGACCTACAGCTAAGGTCCCAAAGTATAGTTAAGTGGAAAAGGATGTGGAATTGCATAGACAACCAGGATGTTGGCTTAGAAGCAGCCACTCATTAAAAGAGTGCGTAATAGCTCACTGGTCGAGTGACTCTGCGCCGAAAATTCAACGGGGCTAAAATTCATACCGAAGCTTGGGCTTGACAGTAATGTCAGGGGTAGGGGAGCGTCGTATACGAGGTGAAGTCATAGCGGAAGCGGTGGTGGATTGTATACGAGTGAGAATGCCGGAATGAGTAGCGAGAATTATGTGAGAATCATAATGGCCGAAAGACTAAGGTTTTAGAAGGAAGGTTCGTCCGCTTCTAGTCAGCCGGGAGCTAAGGCGAGGCCGAAAGGCGTAGTCGATGCACATACGGTGGAGATTCCGTAGCCGCCATTAATTTAAACAGAGGGACACTTTCAAGGGGCATGACCCGGGCGTTGGTAGACCCGGGCGTAAGGGACCGAAAATTAGTAGGGAAGCATGCTTTAAGGAAGGCGAGAAAAGCTCTGTGTATAGAAGATGGCGCCCGTACCGCAAACCGACACAGGTAGTCAGGAAGAGAATTCTAAGGCCAACGGGAGAAGGGTAGTTAAGGAACTCGGCAAATTGACCCCGTAACTTCGGAATAAGGGGTGCTCACGAGAGTGAGCCGCAGTGAATAGGTCCAGGCGACTGTTTATCAAAAACACAGCTCTCTGCTAAATCGAAAGATGACGTATAGGGGGTGACACCTGCCCGGTGCTGGAAGGTTAAGAGGAAGGGTGCAAGCTCTGAATTGAAGCCCCAGTAAACGGCGGCCGTAACTATAACGGTCCTAAGGTAGCGAAATTCCTTGTCGGGTAAGTTCCGACCCGCACGAATGGTGTAACGATCTGGGCACTGTCTCAACTACCCACCCGGCGAAATTGTAGTACCGGTGAAGATGCCGGTTACCTGCGGCAAGACGGAAAGACCCCATGGAGCTTTACTGTAGCCTGATATTGGGTTTCGGAAATCTATGTACAGGATAGGCGGGAGACTGGGAAGTATGAGCGTCAGCTTATACGGAGTCGTTGTTGGGATACCGCCCTTAGGTTTCTGGAATTCTAACCTGCGACCGTGAATCCGGTCGGGGGACATTGTCAGGTGGGCAGTTTGACTGGGGCGGTCGCCTCCGAAAAGGTAACGGAGGCGCTCAAAGGTTGGCTCAGCACGGACGGAAACCGTGCCTCAGAGTGTAAACGCAAAAGCCAGCCTAACTGCGAGGATGACGGTCCGAGCAGTAACGAAAGTTGGAGTTAGTGATCCGGCGGTATGTGAATGGAAATGCCGTCGCTCAACGGATAAAAGCTACCCTGGGGATAACAGGCTGATCTCCCCCAAGAGTCCACATCGACGGGGAGGTTTGGCACCTCGATGTCGGCTCATCACATCCTGGGGCTGTATTCGGTCCCAAGGGTTCGGCTGTTCGCCGATTAAAGTGGTACGCGAGCTGGGTTCAGAACGTCGCGAGACAGTTCGGTCCCTATCTGTCGTGGGCGCAGGATATTTGAGGAGCTCTGTCCTTAGTACGAGAGGACCGGGATGGACGTACCTCTGGTGCACCAGTTGTCATGCCAATGGCACGGCTGGGCAGCTACGTACGGAACGGATAAACGCTGAAAGCATCTAAGCGTGAAGCCGACTCCAAGATTAGATATCCCATTGCATAAGCAAGTAAGACCCCTTGAGGACTACGAGGTTGATAGGCTGCGTGTGTAAGTGTCGTGAGGCATTTAGCTTGGCAGTACTAATAGGTCGAGGGCTTGACCACAAGAGTCTTTTGGTCAGCTTATTAAAGTATTTACAATATTGCTTCTCACTTTGCTTAATCTTTATTCAGTTTTCAGGGCGCTGTCAAAGCGACTGTGAAATGCACCATTAGCTCAGTTGGTAGAGCACCTGACTCTTAATCAGGGTGTCCCGGGTTCGAGCCCCTGATGGTGCACCAAAAAGGTAACAGGGGCTAATGAAAAGAAGACCATTAGCCTTTGTTACAAACAGATGGCTCGTTGGTCAAGCGGTTAAGACTCCGGCCTCTCACGCCGGCAACGCGGGTTCGATTCCCGCACGAGTCACCATGAAGATGGTATAAACTTCTCAAATAAGGGAAGAATAAATACAAGAGAATAGTTGGTGTTGATGACGCTGAGGGTCCACCTGTTCCCATACCGAACACAGAAGTTAAGCTCAGTGGTGCCGAAAATACTTGGCTGGTGACGGCCCGGAAAGATAGGGAGATGCCAACACAGGCGAAACACCTAATCGGGTGTTTTGCACTATATTCCTCCATAGCTCAGTCGGTAGTGCGAGTGTACAGAAATGTACCGGAAACTATTGATTAGTTTGAGGAAACACCCAAATATGTTGTTTAAGTCCGCTACCGGAGACTTAAGTAACAATGAAGATTGCTTTTTGTGCAGTCTTAGCAAAAATCTTTGGCAAAATCCAAAGGAAATTGTATATTCCTCCATAGCTCAGTCGGTAGTGCGAGTGTACAGAAAAGTACCTGACATTATTACTTAGTTTGAGGAAAAATTAGGAAAGTTGTTTAAATCCACTACCGGGGATTTAAGTAACAAAAAAGATTGCTATTTGTGCAATCTCAACAAAAATCTTTGGTAAAATCCAAAGAAAATTGTATATTCCTCCATAGCTCAGTCGGTAGAGCGCATGACTGTTAATCATGATGTCACTGGTTCGAGCCCAGTTGGGGGAGCCATAACAGAGTAGTTTTTATAGCTGCTCTGTTTTTTTGTTATCTAAAAGTTTGTCTAAATTACTATTATAGGGCTCTATGTCAATAGTTGGGGTAAATCCGAAAAAGAAGAAAGGCTCTATGTCAATAGTTGGGGTAAACCCGAAAAAGAAGAATTGAACTGAACAAGCGATAGTAAATCAAGCTATCGCTTGTTTTTGCATTTGGTGAGAAAACATATGTAAAATACGGTTACGGAAACGCTTGCCACAGGAGCAACGATATCGGCGCTTATAAAGATGAATAAAGATTTGCGGCTCTATACTAAATGTTGGGGTGAGGAAAGAGCCTACAAAATAAATTTAAAAAATTTTCAAAAAAAGTAGAGCATATTTTTCGAAAATCCGTTAAAATGGAATTGACGAGAAACCAGAACGGAGGAATAAATATGCTCTACAAATATTTTACAGAAAAACTCACAGGATTGCAAGGGCTTTCAATAGAAAAAGTTGAAGAAAATCAAAACACTATTCACATACATTGCAAACTTGAGCGTAAGAAACATAAATGTCCTTGCTGTGGCAAATTGACAAACACAATCCACGACTATCGTGAGCAGGTTATCAAGGATATTCCTGCCTTTGGCAAGTATGTTTTCATTCATATTAAAAAGAAAAGATATCGCTGTACTTGCGGTAAAAGGTTTGCTGAAAAGAATAAATTTCTGCCACGCTATCACAGAATGACAAACAGACTCTCGGCGTATATCATCGACAAGCTGAGAGATGCTGTCACTTACACAAGCGTTGCCAGAGAAATGAACCTTTCTGTGAACACAGTTATCAGAGTTTTTGGTGTTGTTGATTACGGTCATAAAAACTTGCCGTCAGCGTTGTCGATCGATGAATTTAAGGGTAATACAGGCGGCGAAAAGTATCAATGTATAATAACTGATCCTGTTAAAAAGGTCGTGCTTGATATACTTCCTGCACGAACAGAAGTATGTCTTACCAAATATTTTGCAAAATTCAGCAAATCAGAGCGTGAAAATGTCAAATATTTTGTCAGTGATATGTGGAAACCTTTTGCTAACATCGCAACGGCGTGGTTTAAGAACTCAAAGCAGATCGTAGACAAGTATCATTGGATTCGTCAGGTAAACTGGGCATTTGAAAGTGTGAGAAAGGAAGAACAAAAGAAATTCAGCAAAACACATCGGCGATATTTTAAAAAGTCACGATTTTTATTGCTCAAAAGATTTGACAAATTAACCGACGAGCAAAAGCAACAGGTCAATATTATGCTGTACGCCTCGCCCACATTAAGTACGGCACATTTTTACAAAGAGGATTTTTTAAAAATTCTCGACTGCAAAGACAGAGAAACGGCTAAAAAACCGATGGCAGATTGGATAAATTGGGCTTATAACTGCGATATCCCACAGTTTGTTAAGTGTGCAAAAACGATGATGAATTGGCTCACAGGCATACTCAATTCATTCACAACAACAATCACAAACGGCTTTACAGAGGGCTGCAACAACAAAATCAAGGTGCTAAAGCGCAATGCATATGGCTTCAGAAACTTTAAGCGTTTTCGCAATCGTATTTTACATATGTTTGCCTATCAATCAGAAAAACAAGCGACAGTTTAATTTTCTGCCGCTTGTTAAATATCTTTATTTCATTTTTCGGATTACCCCAACTATTGACAAAGAACCAGATTTGCTTGCCAAAGGCAGGAATATCCTTTATAGGCTGTTCACGATAATCGTGAACCTTATCAGTTAATTTACCGCAACAGGGGCATTTATGAGGTTTTCTTTTTAATCGGCAGTTAATATGGATTGAATTATCAATTTCTTCAAGTTTTTCTATATCAACATCTTGCAATCCTAAGAGCTTTTCGGTAAAATATTTGTAGAGCATATTTGTTCCTCCGTTTCTGGTTTCAGATACGCTCTAAGTAAAAGGGAAAAATAAGCAGTAATATTTAATATAAATCAAAAATTAAGGAGAGTTGAATTTTGGAAAAGGGTAGAAATTTGCGTAGCGTTAATACTGACGGAGGGGTGAATTTGCAATTCAAACTTTTGTCGGCAATCGGAATTATCATTATAGTTTCCGGACATTGTTATCATGGCGGAATGGAACTTGCTTATAACTGGTTTCCGCCGTATTCGTATAATTTGGCACTGTTTGTATTTATATCGGGATATTTTTACAAAACCGATTATGAAGAAAATATCGGAAAATACATATGGAAACGAACAAAGCGGCTTCTTATTCCTGCGTATCTGTGGAATATATTTTACGGTGGAATGGTTGCATTTCTCGGTTTGTTTGGATTTACTATAGGTGCAAAGCCTGATTTATACAATCTTTTTGTTATGCCGTTTGTTGACGGTGAGGCTTTTCAATATAACCTTGGTTCATGGTTTGTGTACCCGCTGTTTTTGGTTTGTATAATAAATGTGCTGTTCAGAAAATTTTTGAAACTGATTCACCTTGACAATGAATTTATAGTTTTGATAGTATATCTCGCAATCGGAATGATAGGAATTAACACTGCAATAGAAAATCCGACTGCAATTAACGGTATAGTGAAACTTTTTGTCAGAACAATGTTTTTCCTGCCGTGTTATGAATTCGGACGCTTTTATAAAGCTGTGCTTGAAAAGAAAGACACTCTCAATAATGTTGCGTACTTTGCAATTATATTTGTTGTACAGCTGATACTTTTAACTTTTTGCGAAAATTTGGAGTACACGCCGTCATCGTTCACTAATTTCAACAACGGTTTTGTAATTCCGTATATCTCGTCAATCACAGCAATTGCATTTTGGTTGAGAGTTTCAAGATTGCTTGTACCTGCCATAGGAAACAGCAAGCTTGTAAGGCTTATAGCTGACAACACATACGGAATTATGGTAAATCAGCTTGTAGGCTTTATGTGCCTAAAATTTGTATTCTACGGATTAAGCTGCATTACTTCAGGCTCATTGTTTGGTGACTTTAATATTGCATCATTTAAATCAAGTATATGGTACTACTATCTCCCAAACGGTTTGCAACAGTGGGCTTTTGTATATCTTATATTTGGTCTATTTGTACCGATATTAATTAGCATTATTTTAAATAAAATCTGTAATATTGTACGCCCTTCTTCTTACTTAAAAAAGATATAGTTCCTCTGAAACAGGACTGTAACAACAGTAAACTTAATTAAAGGAGATGCAATGAAACAAAGTTTACATATCAAGAGGTCTATAGTTATGAATAAAAAAAGTTGTATTTCTGTTCTGCGTGGACGGTCTGACAGGTTTCAGACAAGCTATTGAAGCGGCTTTTCCAAATGCACAAATTCAGCGTTGTATCATTCATCAGATACGCTCAAGCACAAGGTTTCTCTTGTTAAGTGTTGACCTTTTGTGTGTTTGTGTAAAATTAAGTGTATCCATAGTGATGATTTTCTTTCAAATTTAGGTGTGGTAACTTAATTCTATTACGAAATCGTTTCTATGGATATTCTTTTTTATTCTTTCATCTTCATTTTACAATTTGCTAACCATAATTTATTATTGTTACCCCAACATTTAGAATAAAACCATAAAAAGAACAGGTACAATCGGAAATTGATTGTACCTGTCGGTTTTAAAGATTAAGTTTTAAAAGCTTTTTTGCAGTGATGTCAACAAGATGTTCGCATTTCTTTGCATTGTCGTTAATAATCGAATCAAAGCCGAAAGAATTATGATTTTCAGAGTCGGGATAAGTGATTTTTTCGATATTATCAAGACCTGCCTCATATGATTTCTGTATGGAAAATTTATGCGACTTGGTAGATAAACCGTTTTTCATAATCCATACTTGGTTTTGACTGTCAATTGCAGGGAATGTTATAACACTTGCGGCACCGTATTTAGTCAGTGACGGAACACCGGCTGAAAAATGCTTGTCTTTAATTGCTTTGTAAAAACTTTCAATAAAATAGGAATTGTTGGCTTTTATGTTGTTGATCTTAACACATAAAGCCATTAGTAACCCCTTCCATTATGTATAAGATCAGTTTGTACCCCATACATTACCGTCTTTGTCAGTATATTTACCAGCAATAACCATAATAAGGTCAACAAGCCAACCAATACCACAAGCACCGCCTGTAAGAAGCCAAATTACGCCCGTACCGATTTTACCTGTCAAAAATCTGTGTACACCTAAACCACCAAGGAAAAATGTGATTAAAATTGCACCTGCTTTACTCATAAACAATTACCTCATTTCTTTAATTTTTTGATTGCATATTTTTGTTTACAACTAATATAATACACATTAATGACAAGAATTGCAACTATTTGGCATAAAAGTCAATTTACTGGCAAGAATGGCAGATTAAGGAGAAACGGTGGTATTTGTAAATGATGTTTAACACACAAAGTTTAGTTTAATAAATTCAAAATTTAGGTCAACCCTTTTTAAAGGGTTGCGGGTTTGGGCAGAGCCCATTAAATAATAAAAGCGAACTGATTTGTAATTAAAACAAACAGTTGTAATTATATTGTAGAATAACCAAACTTTAGATTAATCAAGATTTTAATATAAAACAAAAGTAAAGACTAATGAGTGGCAGAAAGTAAGAAAGTTGCACTTGAGCAGTCCTTAGAAAAAGATACTCTAAAGGATGCAAAGGTTTTTGTGTGTGGCTAATTTGCCCTTGAAAAGAGGCAAATTAGTAGTTTTAGTAGCGTGCCTTTTCTTTTGTTGCTATCGCAATTTTTATGCTCTCGCCGTTATGTTCAAGCCGCCAAACGGCAAGCCATTTGGCTATCAAAATTTGCGACAGCATAAAGCATTTGTGGGCGTTGCCCACACCCACAACCTTTGAAAAGGTTGACCAAACTTTTATATTCGGGACGGAAAGTTTATCTTTTTCTTTACTTTGTTGCCCGACCGATAATTTCCTAAAACCTAATCCCACCAACTTTGACAAATAATAAAAAGCCGACAAACATAGTACAAAACTAAGTTTGTCGGCTGAATTTTTATATCATATTATGCTGTTTCGTACAATCACATTCTTGGTTCTTTAACTTCAAATGTAAATGTTTCCTGTGCGGTTTTGCCGTTTGCATCCTTGACCTCAACGAGTACGGTATGGTCGCCTATTTCTAACGGAGTATTGTTCTCATAATCGAGTTTATGCATATCAATAAAGAAATTATTGTCATCCGAATAATCCTGTACCAATAAACCGTTGTCAAGTGTAAACTTATACTGATAAGGAGCAGTTCCCATAAATGCATTTGCGGTAATTGTTACATTATTATCGCTCTTACCGATGTAGTCCTTATCTGTATGAATACCCACAATAACAGGGTTTTCACTTTCATATGCGTCAACTACCGTATAATTATACAGGGTTTCCTCTGCGCAATCATCAATAGCGTTATAACTCCTTACCGAAACATCATAGCTGCCACTTTCACTAAATGTATAAGTAAATGTGTTTAACTCTGATTTTTGCTGAACAACCTCGCCGTTAATCAAAAATTCATAGCTGAACGGTGTAACGCCCGAATCCATTGTTGCGGTAAATGTTACAGGAGTGCCTGCCATTGCCTTTCCAGAATCATAATCGGCGCAAAAATTACTGATAATGTGTTCCGAAGCAGTACTATTTCTCTCAAATTCATATTTTCCGGCAATATGTAATTGAATAAGAGTAACATCACTGACATCGTTTACACCGTTAAAATTGACATCTCCTGCATAAAATTGTCTTGGTGACAGTTCCGCATTGCCGGCAAGTCCGTTTTGAAGAAGTGTAACATCATTGATATCAACTTTAAAATTCTCGTCAACATCGCCTGTAATTATAGGTCTTATCATCGCAGAAGTTGAAAAGCACTGTGCAGCAAGCATACCCATTACAAGTGCGCCCGACAAAGCCGCTTTTATAATTTTTTTCATAATTATTATTCCTTTCTAAACTATACATCTTCACTGATAAAGTAAATATTTGTCGGTAAAGTTCTAATATTTATTTTATCTTATATTTGATTATACTATAAAAACGATGAAAATGTAACTGCAATAATAACAGAAAACAATTTTGTATATTTGTGCATTTTTATTAATATATGTTAAAAATGCATTATAAATATATTTGTTGTGAATATTTATCACTGAATTTTTTGAGTTAATAGAGTATGTTTAATTACGCAACTATTCTTTACATTTCTTGTATAATTTAGTTGGTTGTTTATGTGAATTTGCTGTGCTATACTTAGGCTATGAAAGGTGTGAAAAATATGATTGGTATGAATTTAAAGGTGCTGCGCAAAGCAAAGGGTTATTCACAGGAAGAAGTAGCGGAAAAAATCAATGTTTCCCGTCAGTCTGTGGCTAAATGGGAGAACGAAGAGAGTATTCCCGATGTTATAAAATGCAGCGAACTTGCTAATCTTTATGAAATATCGCTCGATGAGCTTGTACACGATAAAATATCCGTTGAAGAGAAATCAACAAATTCGGAGGACGGAAAATATGTTTTCGGCATTGTAAAAGTAGGCGAGCGTGGTCAGATAGTTATTCCTAAACACGCAAGAGATGTTTTTGACATTAAACCCGGAGATAAACTGCTCGTTGTCGGGGATATAAAGCGTGGCTTGGGAATAGGCAAGGTAAGCCGTTCTATTGCAAGTGATTTTGTGTTTGAGGAATGAGGTTTTATTTATGTTAGCGATAAAAACTGAAAATCTTACAAAAAAATACAAAGATAAAGTTGCGGTAAATTCAATTAATCTTTCTATAAATAAAGGCGAAATTTACGGGTTGCTCGGCGTAAACGGTGCGGGCAAGTCTACAACAATAAAAATGCTTTCGTGTCTGATTAAGCCGACAAGTGGTGACGCTGAGCTTAACGGATACAGCATTGTAAATGACAGCGAAGATGTTAAGAGAATTATTAATGTATCACCGCAGGAAACCGCAGTTGCGCCAAATCTGACCGTAAGAGAAAATCTTGAGCTGATAGCTGAAATATACGGCTTTGAAAAAGAAACGGCGGTGCAGAAAGCGCAGAATATGATAGATGATTTTGAGCTTGCGGAAGTTGCAAAGTCAAAGGCAAAAACTTTATCGGGCGGCTGGCAAAGAAGATTGAGCATTGCAATGGCGCTTATAAGCGACCCTGAAATTTTATTTCTTGACGAGCCGACTTTGGGACTTGATGTTTTGGCAAGAAGAGAATTGTGGAATAAAATCGGCTCACTCAAGGGAAAAATTACAATTATTCTTACAACCCATTACCTCGAAGAGGCGGAGTCGCTGTCAGACCGCATAGGTATTATGGTAAAGGGAAATCTTGTGGCTGAGGGTACGGCTGACGAACTTAAAAACAGCGTTAATGCCACATCTTTTGAAGACGCTTTTGTAAAAATTGCGGAAGAGGGTAAATAATTATGAAAACTTTAGCTTTTGCGTCAAGAAATGCAAAGGAATTGCAGAGAGATGTTTTAACATCAATTTTCGGTATTGCTTGTTTTGTTGTCGGTAATTAACTCAAGTATTCCGAAAGAGGCACATATGACCTTGTTTGAAATTAAAAATCTTACGGGCGGAATAAGCGCATTCGGACTTGTGTTTTTGTCGCTTTTTTCTGCGCTTTTGGTTTCAAAAGACAGATGCACGGCTTTTATTATCAGACTTTACGCTTCGCCCCTTAAGCCGAGCGGCTACATACGGTTATACAGTACCGCTCATTCCTATGGCTTTATTGCAAACACTTGTTACCTGTTTGTTTGCGCTGATTTTCGGTTTATCTTTTTCGGCAAATATTTTGCTTGCGGCGGTTGTAAGTATTGTTCCTGCTTTTTTATATATTTCAATAGGGCTATTGTGCGGTACGGCGTTTAGTGATAAAATGGTAGGTATAATATGCGGTGCGGTACTCACAAACCTGTCGGCATGGCTTTCAAATATATGGTTTGACATCTCGCTTGTAGGCGGTGCATTTCAAAAAATCGCAGAATTTTTGCCGTTTATTCATTGCGTAAATGCTTTAAGGGCAGCGCTTGAGGGCAATTATTCGCAGATAATACCCGAATTACTTTGGGTATTCGGATATGTCGCAGTAATTTTTGCTTGTGCTGTATTGCTGTTTAACCGCAGAATGAAACAGGATAAGTAAGGAATTTGCGAATGAACAAGGACACTCTGAAAAGTAAAAAACGATATGACTTAATTGATTCAATCCGTGGCTTTGCCGTTATTAATATGGTTGCGTTTCACGCATTGTATGATATTTTTATAATATACGGCGACGGCTCTGCTTTTACAAACTCATTTTTTGCCGTATGGGAACGCTTTATTTGTGTATCGTTTATTATTATTTCGGGAGTGTCTTTTAATTTTTCAAATCATACGGTCAGAAATGGAATAATAGTGAGCTTATGCGGTTTTGTTGTTACAGCAGTTACTGCAATAGCTATACCTAGTCAGGTTGTTTGGTTCGGAATACTGAATTTATTGGGTATTTCAATGCTTATATGTTCGGCACTAAAAGATTTATTTAATGCAATTCCTACTGTAGTGGGTGCAATTTTGAGCTTTATGCTTTATGCCGTTACATACGGAGTTCCGACAGGCTACATAGGATTTTTGGGAATACCGATTATTGAACTGCCATCTTTTTTGTACGAATATAAATATCTGTCATTCTTGGGCTTTCGTTCGTATGATTTTGTTTCAAGCGACTATTTTTCGATAATTCCGTGGCTGTTTTTGTTTGTGTTCGGAATATTTTTATGGCGTATAATAAAGAAAATAAAATGGGAGAAATATTTTTATTTTAAAATTCCCATATTAAATGTAATAGGAAGATACAGTCTTATAATATATCTTTTGCATCAGCCTGTAATAATGCTGATTATGACAATTATTTACGGGTATTAATAAGCAAATAATAGCTTTTGATAAATAATATTGTGCGGTTGAGGGGTCAACCGCCTTTTTTTATTGACTTTTTTACCAAAATGCGGTATTATGATAAATGTATAACTTTAGCTATGATTACAAGGAGGATGCCTGTGCTTGATATGACGGTAATTTACGATTTAGCCATTGTTGCGTTAAGAATATTAATGCCCGTATATGCTATTATAATTGTATATCAGTGCTATGCTGCAATGCGTCGTCGCAGAAGGCCCGAAAAGCCTCTTGTTACACTTTACAATACAGTTACAGGACTTAAACTTCCTGTTATTTTCTGGGAAAATTCAATCGGCAGAAGCAGGGCAAGCGACATTGTCGTTGATGATCCTGCCGTTTCAAGAAATCACTGCGTTCTTTTGAGAAGAGCCAGCGGCTGGTATATCTGCGATACGGGTTCAAAAGGCGGTACATATGTAAACGGCGAAGAAGCTGTGGGCAGAACCAGAGTGCTTATTGACGATGTTATCAGTGTGGGCAATTCGCAGTTTCAGTTTTTGCGTGGCGAAGATTATGACGAAAATCTCCGTTACAGTTGGTTTTTTAAAAAAGCCAACAACAAGCCTGCAATGAAGTCGTGGAAGCTTATGCTTTTAATCACGCTTTTCCATTTCTTTATGTGCGTAGAGGCGGTATTTTGGCAGGACGGTACCAACAAGTATTCACCGCTCGTACTTTTCGGATGTCTTGCAGTGGCAGAATGGACATTTTTCTTTGTTTCTTCAAAGGTACTTAAAAGGGTGAGTTTTGAACTTGAAAGCCTTGCGCTGTTTTTGACGGGCGTGGGTGTAATGCTGCTTGTGCGGCAGGTAGAGCGGTCGGCTTATGTACAGCTTATTGCCGCAGTTGTGGGAATGGCGCTGTTCTGCGTAATAATTAAGTTTATTGAGGACCCGGACAGAACTTCGTCAACAAAATTAAGATACGGACTTATGATTGCCGCAGTAGGACTGCTCGGCGTGAGTATAGTATTCGGCAAAATAACTTACGGTGCGGCTAACTGGATCAGCATTGGCGGTATTTCGCTTCAGCCGTCCGAAATAGTAAAAATCATATACATATTTATAGGTGCAAACACACTTGACAGATTACAGACAAAAAAGAATTTGTTTGAGTTTATTATATTCTCGGCTGTTTGTGTAGGATTGCTTGCATTAATGGGTGACTTCGGTACAGCGCTCATATTCTTTATGACCTTCCTTTTAATCTCATTTATGCGTTCGGGCGACTTTAAAACAGTAATTCTTGCCATTGTGGCGGCTGTATTCGGTGTGTCTATTGTGTTGCGCTTTAAATCTTATGTTCTCGACCGTTTTAAGGCTTGGGGACATGCGTGGGAATACGCAAATGACTTAGGTTATCAGCAAACTCATGTGCTTACATATATAGCAAGCGGCGGACTTTTCGGCGTCGGCATAGGCAACGGCTTTTTAAAGGGCGTCGGAGCGTCGGAGAGCGACCTCGTCTTTGGCTTGGTTTCCGAAGAAATGGGTGTAATTGTTGCAATTACTCTCGCCGTTGCGGTAGCTTGCCTTGTTATTTATGCAAGAGCAATCACAACAAGAAGCAGAAGTACATTCTATTCTATTTCTGCCTGCTGTGCTGCGGGTTTGCTTGTAATACAGCTTTCACTCAATGTTTTTGGCGCAACCGATATTCTTCCGCTTACCGGTGTAACATTCCCGTTCATCAGCTGTGGCGGTTCAAGTGTGCTTTCCTGTTGGGGACTTATTGCATTTATCAAGGCGGCAGACGAAAGAACATATGCGGTGAAAAAATAATCTTACAAAACCGAATGAGGTATTGCTTTGCAGTACCCTCTGAATAAATCAGAGAAAGGACGGTGTTTGAATGAAAAGAGTATTACGGAGAAGTACGCTTATATTTGCGGTTACGGTAGCCTTTATCGGCGGTATGGGATTTTTTGCCTACAAGCTCGTTGCAAATTCGGGCGATTGGGTAGATCAGCACTATAACTACCACATTGCAGGAACCGACGGACTTGCAAAGGCAGGTACAATTTATGACCGCAACGGCAATATTCTTGCTCAAAGTGTTGACGGAAAAAGAGTTTATAATGAAAACCAAAGCGTCAGAACTTCGCTTTTGCACACAATAGGCGATAATTCTTCTAATATTTCTACTGCTTTACAGAGCAGATACCGTTCCCAGCTTATCGGATATAATCTTATTTGGGGACTGAATATGCCCGATTCTCTAAGAAAGGGCAATGACATTAATCTTACGGTAGATGCAGACACCTGCGCAGCGGCTTACGATGTATTGTCAGGCTACGGCAAAGACGGTGCTTGCGTTGTATATAACTACAAAACAGGTGAGGTCATCTGTTCCGTAAGTACAAAGGCTTACGATCCGGAAGCGCCTCCCGAAATTACCGAGGAAAACGAAAAAGACTACGAGGGTGTGTATCTTGACAATACTATTTCTTCAACCTATGCGCCCGGTTCGATTTTTAAGATAATTACTTCTGCCTGCGCTATTGAAAATCTTCCCGACATCTACGACCGTACATGGTATTGTTCTGGTAAGGAAGATATCGGCGGAAGTGATGTAACCTGTGTTGAACCGCACGGTTACATAAACTTTAAAGAGGCAATGTCACATTCCTGCAATATTGTTTATGCGGAACTTGCGGTTGAACTCGGCGAAGAAAAAATGACTGCCACCGCAAATAAAGCCGGCATAAACAGTAGCTTTAAGGTGGATGACAACGAAACCGCAAAGGGAAATTACGATGTAAGCGATGCAAACACAAACCAGCTCGGCTGGTCGGGCGTCGGTCAGTACAATGACAAAGTAAACCCAATGCAAATGGCTGTTATTTGCGGAGCAATCGCAAACGGCGGCAAAACAAAAGAACCGTATATGATAAAGGACGGTTCAATTCTGGGTGTGCTCGGATTGGGCGGCTCGGACAGTACAAACGAACTTTTCAGCAGCAGCACGGCAGAAGCGCTTGACGATATGATGCGCTTTACAATGACCGATTACTACGGCGACGATCTGTTTGGCGGACTTACGATATGCGCAAAGACAGGTACTGCCGAGGTCGGCGAGGACAAAGGCCCTAACGGTTGGATGGTAGGTTATGCAAAGGACGAGGATTGCCCTCTTGCATTTGCCTGCGTTGTGGAAGACTCGGGTTTTGGCTTTACCTATGCGGGCCCTGTTGTTGAGGCAGCTATGATACAGGCAGCAAAATCACTCGGTGCAGCTGCCGTACAGTAAAAAGAATTTATACCGAAAGGACATTTATATATGAATATTCTCAAAGCCTTGTTTGGCAATTACAGTAAAAAAGAATTAAAGCGAATTCAGCCGATTTGCGATAAGGTGCTTGCACTTGAGGACAAGTATGCGGCTATGAGCGAAAGCGAACTCAAAAATCAGACAGCTGTTCTCAAAGAGCGTCTTGCAAACGGCGAAACTACAGATGACATCTTACCGGATGCTTTTGCTGTATGCCGAGAGGGTGCTTGGCGTGTACTTGGTATGAAACATTATCCGGTACAGATTATAGGTGGTATCGTACTTCATCAGGGCAGAATCGCCGAAATGAAAACAGGTGAAGGTAAAACTTTGGTTGCTACACTTCCTGCATACCTTAACGGTCTTACAGGCGAGGGTGTACATATCGTAACAGTCAACGATTATCTTGCACGCCGTGACTCCGAATGGATGGGCAAACTTTACAGATACCTCGGACTTACCACAGGTCTTATTGTTCATTCACTTGACAACGAGGGCAGAAAAAAGGCATACGAAGCTGATATTACATACGGTACAAACAACGAACTCGGATTTGACTACCTCCGTGATAATATGGTTGTTTACAAGGAGCAGAAAGTACAGCGTGGCCACGCTTACGCAATTGTCGACGAGGTTGACTCAATCCTTATTGATGAGGCAAGAACACCTCTTATTATTTCGGGTAAGGGCGACAAGTCAACAGATTTGTATGCAAAGGCAGATAAGTTTGCCAGAACTTTAAAGGTTCAGCGCTTTGAAGAGCTTGACTCCAAAGAAGATATGGAGGATTACTACGCAGAAAACGACATTGACTATGTTGTAGACGAAAAGCAGAAAACAGCTACACTTACACAGAACGGTGTTAAGAAAGCCGAAGAATTTTTCGGCATTGAAAACCTTACAGACCCGGAAAACCTTACAATTCAGCACCATGTAAACCAGGCTATCAAGGCTCACGGTATTATGAAACTCGATGTTGACTATGTTGTTAAAGACGGCGAAGTTATCATTGTTGATGAATTTACAGGTCGTTTTATGTACGGCAGACGCTTTAACGAGGGCTTGCACCAGGCAATTGAAGCAAAAGAGGGCGTAAAGATTCAGAACGAAAGCAAAACTCTTGCTACAATCACATTCCAAAACTACTTCCGTCTTTACAAAAAGCTTTCAGGTATGACAGGTACTGCTCAGACAGAGGCAGAGGAGTTCCAGGAAATTTACAAACTTGATGTTGTTGAAATTCCTACAAACAAGCCTGTTCAGCGTATAGATCTTCCGGACTCCGTATTCAAGACAGAAAAAGGCAAGTTTAAGAATGTAATCGACCAGGTTGTAGAGGCTCACGAAAAGGGTCAGCCTGTACTTGTCGGTACAATTTCTATCGAAAAGTCGGAAGAACTTTCAAAAATGCTTAAAAAGCGCGGCATCAAGCACAATGTGCTCAACGCCAAACAGCACGAAAAAGAGGCTGAAATCGTAGCACAGGCAGGTAAGCTCGGTGCGGTTACAATCGCAACAAATATGGCAGGCCGTGGTACCGATATTATCCTTGGCGGTAACGCTGAATTTATGGCTAAAGCATCTATGCGTAAGCAGGGCTTTACAGATGAACTTATTGAAGAGTCAACAGGTCACGCAGAAACAGATAACGAGGAAATCCTCAATGCAAGAAAGACATTTGATGAGCTTAACTCAAAATATAAAGAAGAAATTAAAGAAGAAGCTGAAAAGGTAAGAGAAGCAGGCGGCCTTTACATTATCGGTACAGAGCGCCACGAATCAAGACGAATTGATAACCAGCTTAAGGGCCGTGCAGGTCGTCAGGGCGACCCGGGTGTAAGTAAGTTCTTCCTTTCTACAGAAGACGATCTTATGCGTTTATTCGGCGGCGACAGAATGAAGATGGTTATGGAGCGCCTTAATGTTGAAGATGATATGCCGATTGACGCTAAGTTGATTTCAAATATCATTGACAGCTCACAGGAGAAAATCGAACTCCGTAACTTCGGTATTCGTAAAGATGTACTCCAGTACGACGATGTTCTTAACAAGCAGAGAGAAATTATCTACGGTCAGCGTGATCAGGTTCTTAACGGTGAGGACTTACACGATACTATCTATAAGATGATTGAAGATACAATTGACACAAGCGTTAAGCAGTATCTCCCGGACGGCCCTCGTGAGCATTGGAATCTCCAGAGCCTTAAGGATTATTATAAGGATTGGCTTATTCAGGACGAGAGCCGTTACGACTTTGACCTCGAAGACCTTGAGGATATGGAAGCCGAAGACATTAAGAATATGCTTATCGAAGATGCAAAAGCTATCTATAAAGAAAACGAGGAGCTTTTGCCGACCGAAACTATCCGTGAAATGGAGCGTGTATATCTCCTCAAGAATGTTGATACACACTGGATGGATCACATTGATAATATGGATCAGCTTAAGTCAGGTATCAGACTCCGTTCATACGGTCAGCATGACCCTGTAGTAGAGCTGTCTCTTATACACATCTCCGAGCCCACGAGACGGAGCTACATCT
>ENA-OZKZ01000586-OZKZ01000586.1-human-gut-metagenome-genome-assembly--contig:-NODE-586-length-18040-cov-11.023520_pt1 | contig 18040 bp, 10 predicted proteins | sample MGYA00244828_ERZ653768 | MGnify/ENA primary metagenome ERZ653768 (study PRJEB26926, sample SAMN06165273) | human gut metagenome | biome: ENVO:00009003; feature: ENVO:2100002; material: ENVO:00002003...
CGCGCCATCGCCCGCGACTTTGGTGTGACCCTGAACGAGAAGTTTCTCAACTAAGCCATCTTTCTCCATTCTTCTTCATCATAGCAGAACAGGCATCCCGTCCGATACCGCCAAACGGTAACGCAGGATGCCTGTTCTGCTTTATGTTTCCCGGAATTCCATGGGCGTTTTTCCGGTGACCTGCTGAAAGACTGCGCTGAAATAATTGCGGGTGGCAAAGCCAAGCTGTTCGGAAATTTCCCGGACGCTGAGCGGTGTACTTTTCAGCAGAACTTTCGCACGTTCGACCTTTGCAAACTTTACATAGTTCGTCACACTCAGACCCGTTTCTTCCTTGAATTTGTGGGTGAGATAATATTCCGTGTAGCCCACCAGGGCGGCAAGATCTTCCGCTACGATCTTTTTGTCCAGATTCATCTCGATGTAATCCACACATTTCTGAATCTGCATACTGAGGTTCGGGTTCGTCCGATGCTTGTGGACACGCCGGATAAAGTCGTCGTACATCATCATTGCAAGGGGGGCCAGCTCATCCAGCGATTTTGCCGCTTCTGCCGCCTGAATGTAGCTGTCCCCCAGCGAGTACGCCTCCTCCGGGGAAAGACCACCCTCAATGGCGGCACGGCACACCAGCGAGGTGAACACGATGATGGAGGTCTTACTCTGGCGTAGCACATCGCTGCTCTGCACCGGTACACCTGCACTTATGCTCATACTGTTGGAAAGCGCCTGCTTGTAATTCATATCTCCGGTGCGGACCATCTGCAGCATTCCCTGCTCTGCCATCCAGATCTTATGCCGGTCGTGGGGAATTGTGGCGCTTTTCAGCCGCTCCTCCTGCGCTGTGCTGCTGTTGACACAGCTCAGTTCCAGCCGCTGTCCGGTCAGGCAGTAGTGCATCATCAGCAGGTAGCGGTTCATAATGGTGTTTTGCAGGGTGGGGACTTTTTCAAGGGCTTTGTAAAGCTGGATCGTCCATGCTACACTGATCTCCAACTTGCTGTAGTATTTCAGCCCGTCCTCGATCCCGCGCAGGGTCACGTCCTGATAGAACACCGGTCCAATGACCCAGACACGCTTCAGCTTTTCCTCTTCCTTTTCAAAGGCTGCTCCCCACAAAAGACCCAAAGCCGTCCCCAAGGTAACGGGCACATCATCCCGGTTCCCATGCTCCAGCATCCGCTGTTTGCAGCCGAACAGCTCAAATGCGCTGGCAAGAAAGGCCTCGTCCGGACAGTTGCTCCGTAGTAGCTTTCCCTGTGCATCATAGCACCATGTATAAACATTGCCGCCGCACTGGACAAGTTCGGAAAGCAGCATCATATTCTGGAGAACATCCATGTGTAACCCCTCCGGCTCATTGGCTCATTGATAGAACCAGTATATCATACTTCCGCCTTTTTTTCCATCGATGCCCGGAGCCAGTGCAGCAGGATGCCCGCAGAGATGACCGCAGAGCTTACGTCTGCCATCAGGTGCGCCGCCGCAATGCCCTGCACGCCGTAAAGCGCATTCATCAGGTACAGCAGCGGGATCAGCAGCAGCCCCTGCCGCAAAAGAGAGAGCACCACCGCACCGCTTGCCTTGCCCACGGATTGCAGCAGATTGGTTGCCAGATAGGTCAGACCGATCACCGGGCTGCCCAGAACCAGATAGACCACCAGCTGCGTTCCCAGACGGAAAGCGCCTTCTTCCTTGATGAACATCCCGATCAGCGCATTGCGTCCGGCAAAGCTGGCAGCTCCGGCAAGGACGCCAAAAACAACGGTCAGCAGGATCAGATTCTTCAAAAGCTGCTTCAGGCGTTTCGCGTCGCCTGCGCCGTAGCTGTACGCCAGAAGCGGCTGGCAGCCCATACAGATCGCCATGGCGATCATGCTGATGACCATGGTCGTCTTGCCTGCCGCCGCCATGGCTGCGACCGCCGCTGTGCCGTGGGTCACCAGCAGCCGGTTGCTGAAGGAGGACGCAAACCCGGCCAGCAGGCTGCTGATGCCGTTGGGCAGACCGATGGCCAGCAGCTCGCCCAGCATCTGCGGCTTTTTCAGAGCCGGGCGGAAGTCAACGGTCAGCACCGTGCCGTGCTTAACGATGTAGCGCAGGTAGCAGGCAGTCGCCACAAGGTTGCCCAGCACACTGGCGGCAGCCGCACCGCTGACACCGAAGTTCAGCACCAGAATGAACAGCGGGTCAAAAATGCAGTTGACCAGCGTGCCCAGAAGATTACCGATCATGCCCTCTTTTACTGCGCCCTCTGCACGCACCAGCATCGCCATGCTGTTGGACAGGATGAAACACGGTGCACCCAGTGCCAGAACCTGAAGATACCGCTCCGCATAGGGAAAAATTTCTGCATTGGAGCCCAGCATCCCCAAAGGCGGCACTCTGCCCACCAGCAGACCGATGCTGACCAGAACGCCCAGAAAAAAGCTGGTCCAGAAGCAGAGCGAGGAGCAGATCTTGCCCTGCTCGATCTCACCCGCGCCAAAGCAGCGCGCAATGATGGCACTGCTGCCTGCGCCAAGCATCGTGGCCACCGCCGCAAGAATCGAGAACACCGGCCCGACGACGGAGACTGCCGCCACCTGTGCGGTGTCGCCCAGACAGCCCACAAAAAACATATCTGCCATGTTGTACAGCACCATGACAAGGATAATGATGATGGAGGGCACTGCCATGGAAAAAATGGACTTCCAGACAGAGCCGGTACGGAAAAGTGCTTCGTTTTTCATGATCTCCTCCCAAAAATCAACCGCACGCAGGCAGAACGGAAGCCCCTGTCAAGGGGCTTTCAGAGCGGTTTCGGTCACAGGTTATCCAGCGCATCCAGCAGTGCTTTCAGCGCCGTTTCCGGCAGACCCAGCATGGAGCCGATCTTGCCAAAGGTCATTCCGTAGGCGGCTTTTGCCTGCTGATTGTCAGCAAAGCCGGGCAGGTACTGCTCCACAACGGCTTTTACGGACTCGTTTTCCATCAGGGCTGCAATGGTGCTCTGGCTGTTCAGCTTGCCGTCGGTCAAAATTTCCGGGTGCTTCCAGCTGCTGACGCTCTGGTGCCCGGCAGACAGTGCACCGTCCACAGGGATGGCTGCACCGGTGATGTACCGTGCCATACCGCTGGCAAGGAAAAGCGCCAGTGCGGCGCACTCCTCCGGGTCGCCCATCCGCTTTGCCGGGCAGTCGGATGCAAAAAAGTCCATGGTCGCAGCCGGTGCATCACCGAAGATGCTGGTCTTGGTGTAACCGGGGCAGATGGCGTTGACGGTGATACCGTATTCCGCGTAATCCAGTGCCGCTGCACGGGTCATGCCCACCACGCCGAATTTGGTGGCGCTGTACAGTGCCTGTCCGCGCTGGGGTACAAGACCCGCCACCGATGCCACATTGATGAGGAAGCCGCCCTCGCTGTGGCTCTTGAGGATGGCTTCTGCGCCGTACTTCATTCCGGCAAAGACGCCCTCGCTGTTCAGGGAGAAGATCTTCTCGTAATCCTCTACCTCATACTCATGCAGCGGTGTGCCGCCCATGCCGATGCCTGCGTTGCTGACAACGCCATCCAGCTTACCGTAGTGTGCCACCGTCTTGTCCACCAGTTCCTTGATGGCAGAAGCCTTGCTGCAATCGGTCTGGAGAAAAATGGCATCGCCGCCCTTGGCGCAGATGCCGTCTGCCACAGCCTGCCCCTGCTCTGCGCTGCGGGCTGCACAAACCACCTTCATCCCATTTTCGCCGAAGCACTCGGCAATGGCGCGGCCGATGCCGCGGCTTGCGCCGGTGACGATAGCAACTTTATCTCTGACACTGTTGAAATTCATCATTTTCATAAAGCATCCTCCATTTTTTATTTTTCGTATTCACGAACTAGATTTGCAACTCTTAGTTGCTTATCCATCTCTATGGTGTTATAATAGCACTATGCCGCAGGGGCTGCAATCAGCAGTTTCCGGCGTGTCCGGTGTTTAAGCAACGGATCACGTTCCAAGCGTTGGTTAAGCATCCTTTACAAAATACATTGACGGAGGAATTGTATGGATATCCGGGTCAAAAAAACGAAGCGTGCCATTCAGAAAACGTTTATCGACTTGCTGCGGGAGAAGCCCATTGAAAAGATCACGGTCAAGGAAATTGCCGAACGCGCCGAGATCAACAAAACGACCTTTTATTCCCACTATGAAACGCTGGATGCACTCACCGCCGAAATGGAGCGGCAGACAGTCCAGCTCGTCTGCGACAATATGCGCGGCGCACAGCAGCTGCTGGATGAACCGGAGGCCTTTGTGCAGGAAATGTTTGCTGCTCTCCAGCAGGCAACGGATTACCTCGGTGTGGTTCCGGTATCCGCGATGAACCGCTTTACGCAGCATTTGCGGGATGCCATTCTGGAAAAAATCAAAGGTGACAATATCGAGCCGTCCCAATATGAAAATGTCGGTGCCATCCTGATTTTTGTAATGAACGGTCTTTCCGGGCTTTTGAACACCGACGCCAAACTGGCGCAAAAGCACATCAACGTAATTGCCGCCGTGGTTGCAAATGGTGTCCATGGTCTGCATCTTTCCCACTGAACCAAAACAGGCTGCGAGAAGCATCTTCCGCAGCCTGTTTTTTGCTATTGCAGCTTATTTTTCTGCGTAACTGCCCAGCACCCCAAGGCTAGGCTTTGCGGTCCGCTCCATGGTTTCACGGTTCACGGCGATCAGGCCGAACTGCATGGCGTAGCCCTTCTGCCACTCAAAGTTGTCCATCAGGCTCCAGTAGAAGTAGCCCTTCACCGGGATGCCGTCGGCGATGCAGTGCTGCACGCCGTCCAGTGCCTGCCGGATAAACGCCACACGACGGGCATCCTCGGCGGTGGCAATGCCGTTTTCGGTGACGATGAGATCGCCCTTGAATGCTTCTGCCACTTTACGGATGACGTGCTCCAGTGCCTGCGGGTAGACCTCGTAATCCATCTGGGTCAGCTCTGCGCCCTCCGGTGCCGGAAGCTGCCCCTGCGGGCCATAAAGAGTGCGGGTGTAGTTCTGCACCCCAAGGAAATCGTCCTCTTTAATGTAGGGCAGGTAGTGGGTAAACTCCTCCTGCCATGCGGCCTCGGCAAAGGCTTCGCCGCCGGGCTGTGCCTGCAAGTCGTGGAGCGAGAGGGTCAGGCCCACCTTGACTTCCGGGCAGATGGCCTTGATGGCATCCCGTGCGGCGGCATGGGCGCGCAGCACCAGCAGGTCACCCTCCGGGGTGCGCTCGCTGACAAAGATCTGGGGCTGGGGTGTGCCGAACACCTGTGCGTTTTCCATGGCGGCAAACTTCATGTTTTCCATCATCTTCTGGAAGTTCATGCCCACCTGCACCGTGCCCTCCGCAGACTTTCCGGCTGCTGCGGCATTTTTCGCAGCCTGTTCTGCCATCAGGCGGAACCGCTTGGAGATGGCGGCCAGCTGCAGGCCCATATTGGCTTCGTTGATGGTGCAGACATAGCGCAGCTCGCTGCCCAGCTGCTCCATCACATAGGTCACATATTTTTTGAAGTCCTCGACCGTGGATTCTGCTTCCCAGCCGCCCTTGCAGATGAGCCATTTCGGGCTGGTAAAGTGCAGCAGGGTGGCGATGGGCTCTACGCCCTGCGCCTTGCAGCAGGCGATGACCTTGCGGTAATGTTCGATGGCTTCCGGATCAAATTTGCCTTCCTCCGGCTCCACCCGTGCCCACTCGATGGAAAAGCGGTAGGCGTTCAGCCCGGCATCGGCCAGGAGTTTGATGTCCTCTTCGTACCGATGATAATGGTCGCAGGCAATGCCGCTGGGCTCTGTAAAGCTGGAATGGGGCAGCTGCTCCTGTGCCCAGTAGTCGCTGTTAGTATTGTTACCCTCTACCTGATGGGCTGCTGTTGCAGCACCGATGAAAAAGCCTTTTTCAAATTTCTGCATGATGGTTCTCCTTTTTATTCAGAAGCCGAGTTTTCTCTTGTGCCTATTGTAACAGGTCTGCACGGTTCAAAAAGGATAATTTTTCACGTTATTGGTAGATTTTTCGTTGAGCGAGTAGAACTGCACGAATTTTTATCCTCAATCCAAGTTTTTCATCCTGCAGTATCTGTTGCATTCTGTTATTCTGGTGTCAGGAAAAGCGGAAACCGGTTCACACAAAAAGGAGGAAAATCATTATGTTCCAAAAGAAACCCAGCGCCAGTGAGGTAGACGGTGTCCAGTACCGCCGTGCAAAGCTCTGGCAGATCATCTGTTATGCCTGCAACGCCTTTGTGGGTATGAGCGTCTACTCTCTGATCGGTATGGCCAGTTATTCGGCCAGCATCGGCTACGGCATCACCACCGCAACCGTGGGTCTCATCCTGATGCTGGCCCGCATTCTGGACGGCTTTACCGACCCGATGCTGGCCTTTGTTTACGACCGCGTCAACACCCGTTTCGGCAAGCTGCGCGTTCTGCTGATCAGCGGCTACCTGATCGAAGCAGTCGGCCTGCTGTGCATGTTCAACCTGTGCTCCAGCAAGGGCTTCGGCCTGCCGGTGTTTGCCCTGACCTACATTATTTACATCATCGGCTACACCGTCACCAACATGACCGCCCAGACCCTGCCTGCCATCATGACCAACGATCCCCGGCAGCGTCCCACCATCGGGGTCTGGTCCACTGCCCTGAACTACGCCGTGCCCATGGGCATGAGCATGCTGATCTACACCGTCATCCTGCCCAAGTGCGGCGGCACCTTCAATCAGGACTTCCTCAGCACCGTCTGCACCATCGTCCTGATCATTGCCGGCATCGGCACCCTGATCGTCTGCGCCGGTATCTCTGCCTACGATAAGCCCGAAAACTTTGAGGGCACCAACAAAAAACACGAGCCGCTGAAAACTGCGGATATTCTTGAGGTGCTCAAGCACAACAAGCCCCTGCAGTGCTACATCGCCTCCAACGCTTCCGACAAGCTGGCACAGCAGGTGGGCAGCCAGGCCATCATCAACACCATGCTGAACGGCATCCTGATCGGCAACATGGGTCTTGCCACCACCCTTGGCGTGATCAGCATGGTGCCTTCTATCTTCTTTGCAGCCTTCGGCGCAAAATATGTGGGCAAAAAGGGCAGCAAGAAGGGCATCGTGACCTGGACCTGCATCAGCATGGCCATCACCTCTGTGCTGATCCTGTTCTTCATCTTCACAGATACCCGTCAGATCGGCGTGATGGGCAGTTGGAACATGATCGTTTACGTGCTGCTGACCCTGCTGCAAAACGGCTCCAATATGTGCATCACCACCTCCAACACCTCTTATATGGCTGACACCATCGACTACGAGCTGGACCGCAGCGGCCGTTACATCCCGGCTGTGGTCTCCGGCACTTACAGCCTGATCGACAAACTCATCACCTCGGTGGCTGCTGTCATCGCCACCGGTGCCGTGGCTATTCTGGGCTACACCACCACGATGCCCCAGCCCACGGATGCCTACACCTCCGGCATCTTCTGGATGACCCTTGCCATCAAGTACGGTCTGCCGATGCTGGGCTGGCTCATTACCCTGATGGCCATGCTGGGCTGTCCCCTGACCAAGGAGGAAATGGTCAACGTCCAGAAGCGCATCGCAGATAAGAAAGACGCCCTTCGTCATGAAGTGATTGCAGAACACATGCAGTAACACCCCGCAAAAACCGAAAGGGCTCATACGCTCTTTCGGTTTTTGCTGATTCTATCCATTTTTCATAAAGGAGTTTTTACCATGAGCAAGACCATCCTGCTGAATCATAGCAATTGGCATTTTACCAATGAGAACCCCGGCATCCCCACCGCCGTGATGGGCGAGGCCATTACCCTGCCCCACACATGGAACGCCGTGGACGGTCAGGACGGCGGCAACGATTACTACCGCGGCACCTGCTGGTATACGCTGGCTCTGGCAAAGCCCGCCATCCCGGCAGGCGGCAAAGCAATTTTGCAGTTGGACGGTGCCGCTATGACCGCTGTAGTCTACCTGAACGGCGAAAAGCTGGCCGAGCACAAGGGCGGCTATTCTACCTTTCGGGTTGACCTGACCGAACATCTCAAAGAGGAAAATCTGCTGGCGATCAGCGTGGACAACAGCGACAACGACACCGTGTACCCCCAGAAGGCAGACTTCACCTTCTACGGCGGCATTTACCGCGATGTAACTCTGCACATCGTTCCGGCAGAGCATTTCGCTTTGCCCGCAAACGGCGCACCGGCTCTGAAGGTGACCCCCATCGTCACCGACCTTGCCGCTAAGACCGCCGAAGTCACTGTGGAAGCCGCCGTGGTGGGTGCACAGAGCGTTACCTTTGCGCTGGAAGGCCAGAGCATCACCGCTCCGGCGGAAAACGGCACTGCAAAGGCTGTTTTCACCCTGGACAATGCCCGCCTGTGGGATGGCGTGGACGATCCCTTCCTTTACACCGTCTCTGCCAAGCTGGACAACGGTGAAGAGACTTCTGCCCGCTTCGGCTGCCGGAAGTTTGAGTTTGACCCCCAGAAGGGCTTCATCCTGAACGGCCGCAGCTATCCGCTGCGTGGCGTTTCCCGCCATCAGGACCGCAAGGGGGCCGGCATTGCCCTGACAAACGAAATGATGGAGGAGGACATTTCCATCATTCTGGAAATGGGTGCCAACACCATCCGGCTGGCGCACTACCAGCACGCACAGTATTTCTACGACCTGTGCGATGAAAAGGGCCTTGTCATCTGGGCAGAGATTCCCTACATCACCATGCACATGACCAACGGCCGTGCCAACACCCTGACCCAGATGGAAGAGCTGATCGTCCAGAACTACAACCACCCCTGCATTGCCGTTTGGGGCCTGTCCAACGAGATTACCGCCGCATCCGCTGTCAATGAAGATCTGCTGGAAAACCACCGTCTGCTGAACGAGCTGGCCCACAAGCTGGACCCCACCCGGAAGACCACCATGGCAAATGTGTTCATGCTGGAGACCACCAGCCCCATTCTGGAGATCCCGGACGTGAACAGCTACAACCTCTATTTTGGCTGGTATCTGGGGGACCTTGAGCAGAACGACGAGTTCTTTGACAAATACCATACCGATTACCCTGACCGCTGCATCGGCTTTTCGGAGTATGGCGCAGATGCCAACCCCCAGTACCAGAGCAGCCACCCGGAAAAAGGCGACTACACCGAGAGCTACCAGTGCGTTTACCACGAGCACATTGCTAAGATGATTGCCGACCGTCCTTGGCTGTGGGCGACCCATGTGTGGAACATGTTCGACTTTGCCGCCGATGGACGCGATGAGGGCGGCAAGCATGGCGAGAACCAGAAGGGACTTGTCACCTTTGACCGCAAGATCAAAAAAGACCCCTTCTATCTCTACAAGGCCTATTGGAGCAAGGAGCCGTTCGTGCACCTGTGTGGCAGCCGCTATGTGGACCGCGCCGAGGATGTGACCGAGATCAAGGTCTACTCCAATCTGCCGGAGGTCTCGCTGTACAAGGACGGTCAGCTGGTGGAGACCAAGCAGGGCGACAAAGTGTTCACCTTCCAGCTGCCCATTACCGGCAAGCACAGCATTGAGGCACGCTCCGGCGAGCACAGCAGCGTGATCCTGGTGAACAAGGTGGACGCCCCCAACCCGGATTACGCCATGGACAACCGCAAGAACGTGACCAACTGGTTTGACGGCGAGCTGGACGAAAGCTGCTGGTCAGTCAAGGACAACATGGCTGCCGCCATGGCAGACCCGAAAGCTGGTCCCATCCTGAAGCAGATCCGGGAAAAGGCCGCTGCTTCCCGCGGAGATGTGGCTGCCGCCGTGAAGGACAATCCGGCTCTGGTGGCCATGATGGAGCGTGCCATGCAGCGGATGACCATTCAATCCATGCTGATGCAGGCGGGCACTTCGGAAGAGGACATCAAGCAGTTGAACCGGGTATTGCAGGGCATTGCCAAGGAGTAAGCTTCGATGAAACAGACCTATTGCAACCCCCTTGATCTGGGCTACCGCTACCAGCACATGAAGGAAGGCCCGCGCACAGCGGGTTTCCGGGAGGGTGCAGACCCGACGCTGGTGTACTTCAAAGGCAGATATTATCTGTTCGTTTCCATGTCGGCAGGATTCTGGTACTCGGAGGATCTTCTGGACTGGAACTTCCATGCAGACCCCAACCTGCTGATCTATGACTACGCGCCGGATGTGCGGCAGGTGGGCAATTACCTCTACTTCTGCGCCAGCCGCAAGGGGCGCAACTGCCCCATCCTGCGCACCGCTGACCCCCTGACCGAGCCGTTTATCGAGGTTTCTGCGCCCTTTGCTTTCTGGGACCCGGATCTGTTCTGCGATGACGATGGCCGGGTGTACTTCTACTGGGGCTGTTCCAACATCGCCCCTATCTACGGCGTGGAACTGGCCCCGGACACCATGACCCCCATCGGGGAAAAGCAGGAGCTGATCTTCGGCAATGAAACTACCCTTGGCTACGAACGCCCCGGCAACAACGGCATTGTGGACCGGGAAGCCAGCGTGCTGTACCAGTCTATGAAGCAGTTCTATGACCCCAAGACCGGCAAGCTGAATCTGCCGCCGCAGATGGCAAACATCCCCGGCCTGAGTGCCGAAAGCCTGACTGCCATGTTCAACGCCATCGGCAAGCCCTACATTGAGGGTGCGTTCATGACAAAGCACGGCGACACCTACTATCTGCAGTACGCCTGCCCCGGCACCCAGTACAACACCTACGCCGACGGTGTATACACCTCCCGTTCTCCGCTGGGTCCTTTTGTGCGGCAGGCATCCAATCCGTTTTCCGCAAAGCCCGGTGGATTCATCACCGGTGCAGGCCACGGCAGCACCATTGCCGACATCTACGGCAACTGGTGGCACGCCTCCACCATGCGTATTTCCGTCAACTATGACTTCGAGCGCCGGGTAGGCCTGTTCCCTGCCGGGTTCGACAAGGACGGCGTGCTTTACTGCAACCAGAACTTTTCCGATTACCCCCACCGCATCCCGGCTGGCAAATTCGATGCCGCCAGCCAGCAGCCGGAATGGATGCTGCTGAGTTACAAAAAGCCGGTCACGGCTTCCAGCACCGCAGAAAACAGCAGTCCGGAGCTGGCAGTCAACGAGGACTGCCGCAGCTGGTGGAGTGCCGCCGGTGCAGAGCCGGGCGAATGGCTCTGCGTGGACCTTGGCAAAGAGAATGATGTCCGTGCCATTCAGGTAAACATGGCAGATGAAAAGCTGGTGGTGGATTTCCCGGCGGACAGCTACGGCGACGACCGCAAGACCCGCCACATCGAGACCCGCCCGCAGATCTCCCATTACACGGTGGAGACCAGTGTGAACGGAGCAGACTGGACGACCCGCGAAACGGTTGCCCGGGAATGCTCCAACGGCTACTACGAATATGCCGACGGCATCCGCGCCCGGTACGTCCGTGTCACCGGCGGCGAACTGCCCTACGGGCAGCCGCTGCGCATCAGCGGTCTGCGGGTATTCGGCAACGGCGAGGGCGCAAAGCCCGCACAGGCCGAAGCCGCCGGGGCTCGCGTAGATGCACTGGATGCAAAGATCACTTGGAAGCATATCGAAAATGCACAGGGCTGCAATGTCCGCTACGGCGTTGCGCCCGACAAGCTCTATCTGAGCTGGCTGGTGTACGATGCAGACGAAGTGACCCTTTCCACCCTGACCGCCGGGCAGGAATACTACGTCTGCGTGGACAGCTTTAACGAAAACGGCATCACGCCGGGCAAGACTTTCAAACTGGAGGGGTAAACCATGCCCATCAAAGCCGTGCAGCAATTTATGCTGGGCACTGTACTGAGCAACGAGCAGCAGGCAAAAGAGACCCTTGCTGCCATGAAAGCCGCCGGGTACGACGGCATTGAACTGTGTGGATTTATGATCCACCCCATTGGCTTTGTGGTAAAGCTACTGACCAAGGCCGCCGGAATGCCGGTGGGCAAGGGCGGCAACTTGGACTGGCACAAGCTGGTGCAGGAGGCAGGCCTTCAGGTGGTCAGCCTGCACACCGACCTTGGCTCTCTGGAGCGGGATGCTCACGCAGTGGCCGAGGAAGCTAAAAGTTTCGGCACACCGTATGTGGTCATCACCGGGATGTACCGGTTTGATTACGGCGATGAAGCCGCCATGCACGAACTTGCACAGCGGCTGAACAAAGCCGGCGAAGCCTTGGCAGCCGAGGGCATCCACCTGCTCTACCACAACCACAACTGCGAGCTGCGGCATGTGAATGCAGAAAAGCGCGCCTACGATATTTTAATCGAGGAAACGAATCCCGAATTTGTCAACTTTGAGTTTGACAGCTACTGGTTCACCGAGGGCGGTGCAAACGCGCTGGCATGGATGCAGCGGCTTGGTCCCCGCATGAAGCTGTGGCACATCAACGACCGGGGCACCCGCATCACCGGCAGCGCCATCACGCCCATCCTGAAAACCGACAGCATGGAGCTGGGCACCGGCAACATGGACTTGGACAGCCTGATGGCACAGGCCCTTGCCATGGATGTGGATGCCGTTATTCTGGAAAGCCACCGCAACTGGGTGGACAACTCTCCTGTCAAGAGCTTCCAGCTCAGTGCAAAATACCTTGCACAAAAATTCTGACCTGCCATTCTCTCATTATTTTCTTCTTCATTATCCCCATAAAAGCAACGCCCCGCACCGGTTACTCCTTCCGGTACGGGGCGTTGTGTTTTGCGGGGAATCTTTTTGCGTTACAGGGTGTGGGTGCCCGGCTGCAAGGTCAGACTTCTGCCATCCGGGAGGGTAACTTCTGCGGTTCTGTTGCAGGGCACGGTGATGGTGTAGGTCACAGCATCGCCTGCATACTGCCAGCCGCTTTCAATGCGCCCCACCGGGGAATCGTACACCGCTTTTGCCCAACCCAGAGCCGGGTTCGGGGTGGGGGCGATGGTCAGGGTCTCCCCTGCCAGACGGATGCCGCACACGCCGCCGAACAGCCAGCCGCAGATGGCACCGTAGGAGTAATGGTTCAGGGATTCGCTGGGGTGGCCGTTTGCGTCAATGCCCGTCCATGTCTCCCAGACGGTGGTAGCGCCCTGCTTGACTTCATAGAGCCAGCTGGGAGCGGTGTCCTGTAACAGCAGCTTATAGGCGGTGTCGGCATAGCCGTACTTTGCCAGCACCTCGCAGAGGAAGGGTGTAGAAAGGAAGCCGGTGTTCAGGTGGTAGCCGTTTTCCGCCACCATCCGGTTCAGGGTATCCGCAGCGGCTTGGCTCTCCTCCTCGCCCAGCAGTGCAAAGGCAATGGCGCGGACGTATTCGCACTGGCGGTCCGAAGTGATTTTCCCGTTGTCCGTAAAGGCGGCGCGGTATGCCTTTACCGCCTTTTCTGCCGTGTCGCGGTACTGCGCTGCGTCCTTTGCCTTGCCCAGCGCCTGCGCAATTTCCGCCAGAAGCCGCCCGGAATAAGCCAGATAGGCCGTACCCACGCTTTTGCGCGGGTTCATCATGGCCTGCATGGGGGTAATGCCCGGCTCACACCACTCGCCGTAGTCCAGACCGTTCAGCACCGTGTACTTGGCGTATGCACCGGTCTGCTGTTCCTCGGTGGTCTGCTGGGCACGCCCCAGCAGGAAGCCATACCACTTTTGCATCATCTCGTAGTTGTCCGCCAGAATTTTCCGGTCGCCGGTGCGCTTATAAAGGGCGTAGGGCACCAGAATGGCGGCATCGCCCCAGCCCGCCGACATACAGAGCATGGGGGTCATATAGCCGGGGCGGCTGGTAGGCGGCGCAATGTTCGCCATGCGTCCATCCGGGTACTGGTTCAGGCGGCACTCGGCCAGCCATTTTTCCACCACTGGGTAGCAATCCATCAGGGTCAGACCGGTTTCAATGAACACCCCCATGTCACCCGTCCAGCCGGCGCGCTCCCGGGTGGGGCAGTCGGTGGGGATATCGCAGAAATTGCTCTTCTGGCTCCACACGCTGTTTTGCACCAGCCGATCCACATGGGCGTTGCCGCACCCAAAGCTGCCGGTGACCGGCATTTCCGAATAGACGGCGTGGGCAGTAAACTCTGCGCCGGTCAGGTCGATGTTCGTTTCCACCTTTGCGTACCGGAAGCCCATAATGGTAAAGCTGGGCTTGTAGTGGTTCTCGCCCTCTTTGCAGACGAGTTCCAGCAGCTGCGCCGTGCCGCCCTCCTTGTGGCGGTTCCGGTCCTGAAAGTTCTCCTGCGTAAAGTTGCCGTTCTCGTCCAGTGCTTCGCCGCACAGCAGCCGGAGCTTCTGCCCGGCATGGGCGGTCAGCTTCATCTCCACATAGCCTGCCATGTTCTGGCCAAAGTCCAGCACGGTCTCACCGTTGGGGGTGCGCAGCAGCCTGCCTGCAAAGGCCTCCTGCTCCCGGATAGGCACGGTGTTCATGCCGGTGATGGGCAGGGAGTTCGGCTCGGTCTTGACGCCATGCCAGCCGGAAAGCTCCCCTTCCAGCCGGGCATCGTACACTTCGCCCTGCTGCAGATCATTTTGGCGAATCGGGCCGCACTGGGTGGCCTCCATGTCGTCGTCCGAAACGCAGACCGCCTTGCCGTCCACTTCCAGCTGGAACAGGACAGCCACTTCTTTCCCGAACAGGTCACGGTCTCCATCCACGCCGGAGGTACTGCGGTACCAGCCATCGCCCAATGCGATGAGCAGCTCATTTTCACCGTCACGGACAAGTGCGGTCACATTGTAGGTCTGTGCCCCAAGGTGCTTGTCTGCAGTAAAGCTGCCGGGGGCTAGCACCATATCGCCGACACGCTTGCCGTTCAGCCATGCCGCATACAACCCCTTGGCGGTAATGTACAGCCGCTTGCTTTCTCCCGCCGGAGCAGTGAACGTTTTGCGCAGATAACTTGCCGGGCGGTGGGGCTGATAAGGCTGCGCCTGCCCTTTGCCGGAGGCTTCCAGCGCCGCCTGCTTCTGCTCCCAGTTGGGCTTTGCAAAGGCGTTGATGGCATCAGCGCAGTCGATGTCCGGCTCTTCTGTCTCCGGGCAGACCCACACGCCCTGCCAGTCTGCCTGTGCAAGCCCGGTCTCGAAGGAAGCGGTGCTCCATGCACCGGGCTGGTCATTTTCATCCCACAGGCGGATGCGCCACCGTCCCTGCGTCTTGGGCGGTACAGCGCTGGGCGTTTCGGTGTGCATCACACTGCCCAAAGCCTTTCCGCTTGCCCACAGCGTTTCGGCTCCGGCGGTCACTTCGATTTCGTAGGCGGTCTGGTGCACGCCTTCGGCGCACTGCCACGATAAAAACAGCGTCCCGGCATCTATACCGAGAGGCTGGGTCAGATGATTCGTTTTCAGGTTTGTTGCTTGCATCATCCGCATCTCCTTTTTTCCGTTTGATTTCTGTTCTTATTATAAAGAGAATCCCACGGAATAAGGGTGCAAAATTTTGTGTTATCGGTCAAAAAATCGTGTTATTTATGACAATTTAAAAAATTCATCTTGCTTCACGACTTTTCATCCGTACTGTCTGCGGTTCTCCTGTTATACTTTGGGTAAGAAAATCAAAGGGCCGTGGACTGCCCTCAAGCGAAAGGAAGGCATTATAGAATGGATATTGAAAAGATTATCCAGCAGATGACGCTGGCGGAAAAAGCAGACTTCTGCTCTGGTTCGGATTTCTGGCACACGCAGCCGGTGGAGCGGCTCGGTGTGCCCGCCGTGATGATGAGCGACGGCCCCAGCGGTCTGCGCAAACAGGACGAGCAGGGCGACCATCTGGGCATCAACGAAAGCATCCCGGCGGTCTGTTTCCCGTCCAGTGCGGCGGTGGCTTCCAGCTTTGACACTGCTCTGGCAGAAAAGCTGGGTAACACGCTGGGCAATGAGTGCCGCGCCGAGAATCTGGCTCTGCTGCTGGGCCCCGGCCTGAACATCAAGCGCAGCCCGCTATGCGGACGCAACTTTGAGTATTTCAGCGAGGACCCCTATCTCAGCGGTGAGATGGGGGCGGCGCTGGTCAAGGGCATCCAGAGCAACGGTGTGGGCAGCTGCATCAAGCATTTTGCCGCCAACAATCAGGAGACCGACCGCATGGTCAGTGACAGCGTGATGGACGAGCGCACCCTGCACGAGATCTATCTTCCCGCCTTTGAAACGGTGGTCAAAAAGGCACAGCCGCTGGGCGTGATGGCCGCCTACAACAAACTCAACGGCACCCACTGCTCGGAGAACAAGGAGTTGTTGACCGACATCCTGCGCAAACGCTGGGGCTACGAGGGCATGGTGGTCACCGACTGGGGCGCAGTGAAGGACCGTGCCAAGGGCATCGCCGCAGGGCAGGATCTGGAAATGCCCGGCGGAAGCGGCCGCGGCACAAACTCGATCCTTTCCGCCATCAAGGCTGGGACTCTCTCGGAAGAAGAGCTGAACACTGCCGTACGCAACCTGCTGCGCTTTGTGGATTCCGTGACCGAAGCCGAGAGCACGAACGCCGTATTTGACCGGGACGCAGACTACCGGATGGCAGTTTCTGTTGCGGAGAACTCTGCTGTGCTGTTGAAGAACGAAAAGGGCACACTTCCTCTGGCAAAGGGCTGCAAGGCGGTGTTCCTTGGCGAGTTCGCGGAGCATCCCCGGTATCAGGGCGGCGGCAGCAGCCATGTCAACAGTGCGAAGGTCAGCTGTGCGCTGGAACACGCCCCCGGTGTGGCCTATGCACAGGGCTACCGCACCGATGAGGATACCGTGGATCCTGCGCTGGAACAGGCCGCGGTGGCCGCTGCCGTAGACGCAGATGTCGCCGTGATCTTTGCCGGACTCCCGGAGCGGTACGAGAGCGAAGGCTACGACCGCACCACCCTTGCCATGCCGGAAAATCAGAATCACCTCATCGCCGCAGTCGCTGCGGTACAGCCGAATACGGTGGTCGTCCTGCACAACGGTTCTGCCGTGGAAATGCCGTGGCTCAACGATGTCCCAGCGGTTCTGGAGCTGTATCTTGCCGGTGACGGTGCCGGAGAAGCAGCCGTGGATCTCCTGTACGGAGCCGTCAACCCCAGCGGCAAGCTGGCAGAGACCTTCCCCCGGAAGCTGAGCGACACCCCGGCTTATCTTTCCTTCCCCGGCGAGCGGGAGACCAGCGTTTACACCGAGGGCGTATTTGTCGGCTACCGCTACTACGACACGAAGGAGGCGGACGTTCTGTTCCCCTTCGGTCACGGCCTGTCCTACACGACCTTTGCATACAGCGATCTCCGGCTGAGCCACAGCATCGTCCGCGAGGGCGAAGACGTGCAGGTTACCGTCACGGTAACGAATACCGGTGCCGTCTCCGGCAAGGAAACCGTGCAGCTCTATGTAACCCCGCCCAAGGGTGAGCGTCACCGCCCGGTCCGGGAGCTGAAGGGTTTTGCCAAGGTATCCCTGCAGCCCGGTGAGAGTAAAGATGTGCAGTTCACGCTGGACAAGCGCAGCCTTGCCTATTATGAGCCGGAGCTGCATGATTTCTATGCAGAAAGCGGCACTTACCAGATCTGCGTTGGTGCATCCAGCCGGGATCTGCGCCTGACCGGTTCGCTGGAATGGCAGGCAGCGCAGCCGCTGCCGGTACACTTTACCGCAGCCTCCACCCTGAAGCAGGTCATGACCCACCCGGTCGGTGCTGCGATCATCGGGCCGATCCTGCAGCGCATGGCCTCCGCCGCAGGCGGCGCGACCGGGAAAAAGGACGATGACGCTTCCTCGCTGTCCATGATGATGGGAATCCAGCTGAACACGCTGATCGATTTCCACGTTCTGACCGAGGAGCAGCTGAACGGCATCCTGGGCCAGATCAATCAGGCGTAAGGCAGGGATTGCAGGATAAAATAAGTCCTACTCTCTCCACTTTACTGGCATAAATCTCTCAAAACCCTCTTGACGAATTCTACATACGGTGGTATTTTTCTTGTAAATCCCACCGTTCTTGTGGATTGGTTTAGAATAATCTACAAGATGTGGTCGTGTTCATTTTGAACACAGCCACAGAAAGTGGTTGGTTATCACCGTGAGACCCACCACTTCCGTGAGGAAAAGTC
>ENA-OZKZ01000592-OZKZ01000592.1-human-gut-metagenome-genome-assembly--contig:-NODE-592-length-17931-cov-11.807060_pt1 | contig 17931 bp, 16 predicted proteins | sample MGYA00244828_ERZ653768 | MGnify/ENA primary metagenome ERZ653768 (study PRJEB26926, sample SAMN06165273) | human gut metagenome | biome: ENVO:00009003; feature: ENVO:2100002; material: ENVO:00002003...
CCTTATCGTCGGCAGCGTCAGATGTGTATAAGAGACAGCGCAAGATCAAGGCGAATCCCGACGATGTATACACCTACACGATGAAAGGCCGCACCGTGGCCGTTGTCACCAACGGCACCGCCGTGCTGGGGCTCGGCAATATCGGCCCCGAGGCCGGTCTGCCGGTCATGGAGGGCAAGTGCGTGCTTTTCAAGGATTTCGGCGGTGTCGATGCGTTCCCCATCTGCCTGAACGCCAAGACAAAGGAGGAGGTCATCGCAGCGGTCAAGGCCATTGCGCCGACCTTCGGCGGCATCAACCTTGAGGATATCCGCAGCCCGGAGTGCTTTGAGATTGAGGCAGAGCTTGAACGCGACCTTGAGATTCCCGTGTTCCACGACGATCAGCACGGCACCGCCATCATCGTGCTGGCAGGTGTGCTCAACGCGCTGAAGGTCGTCGGCAAGCGCATCGAGGATGTCAAGATCGTCCAGAACGGCCCCGGCGCCGCCGGCACAGCCATCATCCACATGCTGCAGGTCGCGGGTGCCAGAAACATCATTGCGGTCGATGAGCATGGCATCCTGCTGCCCGGCCGCCCCGCCGGGCTGGAGGGTCACAAGGGCAAGCTGGCCGAGGAAACAAACCCCGAAAAGCTGTCCGGCGGTCTGGCGGAGGCCATACGGGACGCTGACATCTTCATCGGCACCTCCATTGCGGGGGCACTTACCCCCGAGCTGGCCGCCACAATGGCAAAGGATGCCATCGTCTTTGCCATGGCCAACCCCACCCCGGAGATCATGCCGGACGAGGCCAAGGCCGGCGGCGTGCGGGTGATGGCCACCGGCCGCAGCGACTTCCCCAATCAGGTCAACAACGTGCTGTGCTTCCCCGGCCTGTTCAAGGGCGCGCTCAGCGTCCGCGCCCGGGATATCAACAATGAGATGAAGCTGGCTGCGGCCTACGCCATTGCAGACCTCATCACCGATGCCGACCGCAGCGAGGAGAACATCATCCCCGGCGCGTTCGACCCCCGCGTGGCCGAAGCTGTGGCAAATGCCGTGGCAAAAGCTGCCCGCGAGACCGGCGTGGCACGGCTGTAAGCGGAGGACACAGGCATGAGAACGATCTCCGCACAGAGCATTACGGATACGGTGGCGCAGCTCTGCATTAAAGCCAACACCCAGCTGCCGCAGGACGTGCAGGCCGCGCTGGAAAAGGCACGGGAAGAAGAGCCGTGGCCGCTGGCAAAGAACACATTAGACCTGCTGTGGTCGAACCTTGGCGCCGCAAAGGAAAAGGACCTGCCCATCTGTCAGGACACCGGCATGGCCTGCGTGTTCGTGGAGCTGGGCACCGATGTGCACATTGATGGCAGCTTTGAAGCCGCCATCCACGAGGGCGTGCGCCGGGGCTACACCGATGGCTACCTGCGCAAGAGCATCGTGGCCGACCCGCTGCGCCGGGGCAACACCGGCGACAATACCCCGGCGGCCATCACGGTGCATCTGGTGGACGGCGAGGGCTGCCGCATCACGGTGGCACCCAAGGGCTTTGGCAGCGAGAACATGAGCCGCATCCAGATGCTCAAGCCCGCCGACGGCGTGGAGGGCTTTAAAAAGTTCGTGGTGGATACTGTAAAGCAGGCCGGCTCCAATCCCTGCCCGCCCATCGTGCTGGGCATCGGCGTGGGCGGCAGCTTTGACAAGGTGGCGTATCTTGCCAAAAAAGCGCTGCTGCGCCCGCTGGATGTCCCCAACCCCGACCCCTACTACGCCCAGTTGGAGCAGGAACTGCTTGCCGCCATCAATGCACTGGGCATCGGCCCGCAGGGCTTTGGCGGAAAGACCACCTGTCTTGGCCTTGCCATTGAGCAGATGCCCACCCATGTGGCGGGTCTGCCGGTGGCTGTGAACGTTTCCTGTCATGTGACCCGCCGCGCCAGCGCGGAGTTGTAAGAGACTCCGCCCTCTCAGGCCGCTTCGCGTCCAGCTCTCCCAAAGGGAGAGCCCTTGGCAAAGAGGTAAAGTTTGTGTGGACTGCCAAGGCCTCCCACTTTGGGGGAGGTGGCATCGCGTGAGCGATGACGGAGAGGGCGAGGATGCCAAAGGAGTATTGCTGTGGAATATAAAATTACCACCCCCTGCACCGCGCAGGATCTGGCCCCGCTGAAAGCGGGGGATACCGTGCTGCTTTCCGGTGTGGTGTACACCGCCCGGGATCAGGCACACAAGCGGATGATGGAAGCGCTGGACAAGGGCGAGACTTTGCCCTTTGCGCTGGAAGGCAGCGCTATCTATTATGTAGGCCCCACCCCGGAGCGCCCGGGCGAGGTCATCGGCTCGGCAGGGCCTACCACCAGCGGACGCATGGATGCCATGAGCCCCCGGCTGCTGGATCTTGGCAACAAGATCATGATCGGCAAGGGCAAGCGGGATGCCGCCGTCAAAGACGCTGTGGTGCGCAACGGCGCGGTGTATCTGGCTGCGCTGGGCGGTGCCGGTGCGCTGATGGCAAAAAGCGTGCAGACGCTGGAAGTGATCGCATGGCCGGACTTGGGCTGTGAAGCGGTGCGCCGCCTGACTGTGCAGGATATGCCCCTGACCGTTGTGCTGGACGCCCATGGCGGCGATCTGTACGAGGAAGGCCCAGCCGCCTATCTGGCGGCGCGGTAAATTGCACCCTTTGCACAAAACAGGAGCGGTGCAAAACCGACAAAACAGCAGTTCTGTGCAGAGAAATATGGTTAGTTTAACCAAACTTGCTGCGAATTGCTTGCATCAACCGCAAAAATGTGATATCCTTTAACATACGACAGAGGGTACACATCCCCTGTCGGAAAAATCCCCCAGAGGGAATAAGGCAGGAGGCCGGACAAACCATGCAGATCCACCAGTCCGCGGAAGATTATCTTGAAACGATCCTGATGCTGAGCCAGCGTATGGGCAAAGTGCGCTCCATTGACGTTGTCAATGAGCTGGGCTTTACCAAAGCCAGCGTGAGCATCGCCATGAAAAAGCTGCGGGAGAACGGCTATATCGCGGTGGACGGCGAAGGCAACCTGACCCTGCTGGAGCCCGGGCAGGAGATCGCTCAGCGCATTTACAGCCGCCACCAGCTGCTGACCCACTTCTTTGTGCAGCTGGGCGTGGACGAGCAGACCGCCGCCGAGGACGCCTGCAAGGCAGAGCACATCCTCAGCGAGCAGACGCTGGAAAAGATCCGCGAAAGCGCCCTGCGCAACGACGCCGCCCATCCGCAGGCAAAGTGATATGATTCCAAGAGACACCGGAACGCCGAAAGACGTTCCGGTGTCTTTTTTTGTTGTATGAATTTTTCGGTTTGTGTTGCATATTTGTTATGGATTTGGTACAATGGGTCTGTGAGAAAAAGGAACGTTGGAAGAGCGAAAAAGGGCCGGGACGGCGCAAAGCCGCCCTAGGGTAAAGGAGAGCGTTGCGGCATGGATGCGATTGCCCATACTCAGGTCAGTGCGGTCTGTCTGGTCACGCTGGCGGTCTTGCTGCGGGCGCAGCAGAAAATGCGGGATAAAAGCCTGCCCGGGCGGCTGTTTACGGCGTTGCTGTGGTCTGCCGGGGCGCTGACGATCGTAGATCATGGCAGTGCGCTGGCGCAGCTGGGCGCGTGGCAGGATCTGGGCATCCCCCTGACCTACCGGCTGAACGCCGGGGGCAGTATTTTGTTTTATCTGCTGGCGGCGTGCTGCTGCCAGCTGGTGTTTTTGTATGTGGAGGCAGAGCTGGGGCATACATGGATGGAGGACGGCCGCAGGCTGGCGCTCAGCGCCGCACCGGTGACACTGCTTTTGCTGGTGCTGCTGACGGCGCGGGACGAAAACGGCTTCTGCTATCTGGATGCAGAGGGGCTGCGGGGTAGCGCCCTGTTCTGGGGGGCGAAGCTGGTGGGGCTTGCCTATCTGGCGGCGGCCTTTCTCCGCTGCAGCTGGACGCTGAGCAACTGGAAGCAGGAAACACCCAAAGAGGAACTGAAGACCCTGCTGCTGCTCGCGCTTGCGCCGGCGGCAGGCTTTTTGCTGCAAGGCTGGCTGCCCGGGCGCGGGCTGCTGTGCTGCGGCATTACGCTTGGGCTGGTGTGCGTGTATGTGCTGGTGCTGCAGACCAAGTTCACGGTGGACACTCTGACCGGCGTCAGCAACCGCATCGTGGCGCTGCGGTATCTGGAAAGCGAACTGCCCTACTACCGCCGCCACCCCAACCGCTCGCTGCATTTCCTCATGATGGACATGGATCACTTCAAGCACATCAACGATGAATACGGCCACCTGGAGGGCGATGCCGCGCTGGTGCTGCTGGCAGGCATTTTGAAAAAGGTATGCGCCAACTATAACGGCGTGCTGGCGCGCTACGGCGGCGATGAATTCTGCATCGCCTGCGGCTGCAACAGTGTGGAGGTGCGCACCCTGATCGCCTCCATCCAGCGGGAGCTGGATGCCGCCAACGCCGCCTCCGGCAAGCCCTACCAGATCGAGATCAGCATCGGCTGCGCCCGCCTTGAGCCGGACATCGCCACCGTGCACGACTTGATCGATAAAGCCGATCAGGAGATGTACCACCTCAAGACCCGCAAGCGCGGAATTTCCTAAAATAAAGAAAGCACCTGCAACCCTTCCCGTCTGTGCATTGGCACCCGAAGGCGTTCGCGGGTGCTTTTTCTTTGACCTGTTGAGAGCCAAGAAGCAACCCCGCAGTGCGGATGTTTCCGCAGGAAACAGGCACTGCAAATGCCGTTTCCCTCTACGACCCCTCCTGTGAAAAAGCAATTTCGAAACGCCCGCAGGCGTTTCGAAACTGCAAATCAAAATAATTCTTCCGCTGAAAATGGCTAGAGTGCAACGACGACGACCGCCGCCAGCGGCGGAAACAGGAAGGAGTTGTTGGGGCAGCGGCCAGCAAGACGCACGTGCCGCCCAAGGCACGATGCGGATGCTGGGTGCCGCAACCCGATAGCGGAGGCCATTCAAAATCGTTCCGCCCCGCGCTTTCTAAACGTTTTTTACCCTTCTGCCCTTGCATCCCGGGGTGGAACGCGGTATTCTTATAGAATAGACCGGAACCGCGACAGCACAGGGGAGGGAGACCACATGGACGCACAGGAGATCCGCACATTGCTGGGCAAAAGCATCTTTGAGCGGGCACAGAAGTACCGCAAGCGCATCCTGCAAAGCAGCTGCACCACCAACGAGGACGGGGTGCGGCACCTGACGGCGCTGGTGCAGGGCAGCGGGCCGGACTGCTATTATACGCAGGTCTGGCTGCGGGAAAACGGCAGCTTTGTCAGCGCCTCCTGCGACTGCCCCTATAATCAAAACGGCGACGGCACCTACTGTAAGCACATTGGCGCGCTGCTGCTGCAGGATGCGGAAAAGAACCCGCCTGCCCCGGAAAAAAAGCCGGAGAGCATCCCCGGGGTGCAGCGGGGCGTGGCAGGCTTGAGCACCGAGCCCCGCAAGGACAGTTACAGCGCCGGGCTGGATATGCTGTTCGGCCGCAAGTGGCGGGGCGAGGAGCCGGAGACCGACTATGAGGCCCAGCTGCTGTTGAAGCGCTACCAGCGGGAGGATGCGCAGCCCCAGCCCCAGAACGCCGCCCAGCGCACCGGCTTTGCTCTGCTGGAACCGGAGCTTACGCCGCACAATGGCCGTATCTGGCTGCGGCTGCGGGTCTCGGACGGCATCGGCGGGCGGCAGTATCTGGTAAAAAGCATTCCGCAGTTTCTGGATGCGATCGAGCGGGGCGAAAGCGTCAGCTACGGCAAATCGCTGGCCTTTGTGCACCGGTGGGACGCCTTTGCCCCGGATGCACAGCAGCTGCTGCGGCTGCTGCGCCGTCAGGTGAGCGCCCGGCAGGCGTTTGAAGCCGAGGGTACGGTGCGCTCCGGCTGGGAGAAAGGCCCGGCGGGCGGTCTGCCGTTGACCGGCGAGGGGCTGGATGCTCTTGTGGAGCTTTACGCCGCCGAGGGCGTTGTGGGCGGCTATACCCTTAAAGAGGGTCTGCCGGTCATCAGCCTGAAGGTGGAGCGCCGCAAGGGCGGCGTGCAGCTGAGCTGCACCCCGGCGCTCAGCGGAGTGCAGGGGCTGGACTATGCCTATCTGCTGGGCGAGACCACCCTCTGGCGGATGCAGCGGGAGGAATGCCGCCGGGTGCTGCCGGTGCTGGATACCTTTGGCGGGCGCAGCTTGTTCTTTACCAGCGCGGATGCCGCCGCCTTTTGCAGCTATGTGCTGCCGGAGCTGGGCAACCGGGTCAACATCGTGGACCCCGACCGGCTGCTGCTGAACCAGATTCCGCTGGAACCGGTGGTGCAGTTTTATCTGGATGCCGACCGGGGGCTTACCGTCACGGCGTACCCGGTCTTTCTGTACGGCGAGGACAGGGTAGCCCCCGGCGAGCCGGTGCCGCCCGACCTTTTGCGGGATGCCCGCACCGAGAACCGGGCAAAGCGGCTGCTGGAAACCTATCTGGAACCCGAGACCGGCAAGCCGGGGCATTACAGCCTTTCCGGGGAGGAGGCGCTTTTCCAGCTGCTGGAAGAGGGCATTCCCGCCCTGCTGGCCATGGGCGAGGTGTACCAGACCGATGCCTTCCGCAACTTACAAGCCGCCCCGCCTAAAATTTCGGTAGGGGTATCGGTGCACGGCAGTGTGCTGGATCTGGAAGTGGACACCGGCGCGTTCCCGGTGGAGGAGCTGCGGGAGCTTTTGCAGTCCCTGCACCAGAAAAAGCGCTACCACCGCCTGCGGGACGGCAGTCTGCTGCGGCTGGACGACAGTCTGGAAGGGCTGGACGAGCTGAACGACACACTGGAGCTTTCCGGCGCAAAGCTGAAGGACGGCCACGCCGCCCTGCCGCTCTACCGCGCGCCCACGCTGGACTGGGCGCTTTCGGGGCAGAACGGTCTGCGGTTCGACCGGGACGACGCTTTCCGGCGCATCAGCCGCAGCTTCCACGCCGTGCAGGACAGCGAATATACCCCGCCGCTCTCCCTGCAAAAGACCCTGCGCAAATACCAGCGGGACGGCTACCGCTGGCTGCGCACACTGGATGGCTACGGCATGGGCGGCATTCTGGCCGATGATATGGGTCTGGGCAAGACTGTGCAGGTGCTCAGCTACCTGCTGGCAATGAAGGAGGGCGGGCAGCAGCTGCCCAGCCTTATCGTCTGCCCGGCGTCGCTGGTGCTGAACTGGCAGGAGGAATGTCAGAAGTTCACCCCGCAGCTGCAAAGCGTTGCCATGGATGGCGATGCCGCCCACCGCGCCGCGCTGGTCGATGGGTGGGCGCAGGCGGACATCGTCATTACCAGCTACGACCTGCTGCGCCGGGACGAAAAACTGTATGCCGGGCAAAGCTTTTACGCCTGCATTCTGGACGAAGCGCAGGCCATCAAAAACCACACCACCCAGAAATACAAGGCGGTGTGCCGGGTGAACAGCCGGGTGCGCTTTGCGCTGACCGGCACCCCGGTGGAGAACCGCTTGGGCGAGCTGTGGAGCATCTTCTCCTTTTTGATGCCCGGGTATCTGCCCCCCTACAAGACCTTCTGCGCCCGGTTTGAAAAGCCCATCGTGCAGGACGAGGATGCCAACGCCGTGCGGCGGCTGAACCAGTTCACCGGCCCCTTCATCCTGCGGCGCATGAAGTCCGAGGTGCTGCGGGAGCTGCCGCCCAAAACGGAGAATGTGCGCCGCGTTGAGTTGGAGACCGAGCAGCGCAAGCTGTATCTGGCAGCGGTGGTGGACGCCCGGGAAAAGCTGCGGGCGGCAAAGCCGGAGGACAAGATGACCGTGTTTGCCGTGCTGATGCGGCTGCGGGAGATCTGTTGCGACCCGCGCCTTGTGGCAGACAACTGGACCGGCAGCAGCGCCAAGCTGGAAGCCTGTCTGGAACTTGTCACCGAGGCAGTGGCGGGCGGGCACCGCATTCTGCTGTTCAGTCAGTTCACCTCCATGCTGGAACTGCTGGCAAAGCGGCTGGACGAGGCCGGGGTGAGCCACTTCACCCTGCAAGGCTCTACCCCGAAGCCGGTGCGTGCCGAGCAGGTGCGCCGGTTCAATCAGGGCGAGGCGGACGTCTTTCTGATCTCGCTGCGGGCGGGCGGCACAGGTCTGAACCTGACCGCCGCCGATATCGTCATCCACTACGACCCGTGGTGGAACCTTGCCGCGCAGAATCAGGCCACCGACCGCGCCTACCGCATCGGTCAGCGCAACCCGGTACAGGTGTACCGGCTGATCGCGCAGGACACCATTGAGGAAAAGATCGTGGAGCTGCAACAGGCCAAGCAGTCGCTGGCCGACACCGTTACCGGCGGGGCAGACGGCGCGATTTTGTCCATGAACCCCGAACAGCTGCTGCAGCTGCTGGGAGAAGAAGCATAAAGGAGTGTATCCATCATGAAGGTTTGGGATCTGCATTGCGATACCCTGTACGAACTGCGCCGCGCCGAAAAGGCGGGCGCACCCAAAAGCTTTTTGCACAACGATCTGCATATCGACCTTGAAAAATTGCAGCAGGGGGATTATCTGCTGCAATGCTTTGCGGCCTATGTGGATCTGGCCGACCCCGCTCCCGGGGCCGACCCGCTGGTAAGCGTGCTGGAGGAGATCGACATCTTCAAGCGGCTCATGGCAGCTTACCCGGAAAAGATCGCCCCGGTGTACACCGCCGCCGACCTTGAGCGCAACCGCGCCGAGGGCAAGTTCAGCGCCATGCTGACGGTGGAAGAGGGCGGCTGCTGCAAGGGCAGTCTGGGCGTGCTGCGGCGGCTGCAGGAACTGGGCGTGCGCATGATGACCCTGACATGGAACTACCCCAACGAGCTGGCAGCCCCCAACGCAAACCCCGGCGGGCCGCTGGTGGCCAACACCGAGACCGGTCTGACTGAGCAAGGCTTTGCCTTTTTGGAGGAGATGGAAAAGCTGCACATCACCGCAGACGTGAGCCACCTTTCCGATAAGGGCTTCTGGGACATCGCAAACCACAGCACCCGTCCCTTTGCGGCAAGCCATTCCAACTGCCGTGCCCTGTCGCCCCACAACCGCAACCTGACCGACGAGATGATCCGCGCACTGGCAGAAAAGGGCGGCATTGCAGGGCTGAATTACTGCGCTTCCTTTGTGGACGCAGACTCGGCACACCCCAAGCTTTGCCGCAGCACGGTGGAACGGCTGGCAAAGCACGCGGCACACTTCAAGCAGGTGGGCGGCATTGAGGTCATCAGCCTTGGCAGCGATTTTGACGGCATCGGCGGCCAGCACGAGCTGGAAACGGCGGCAGATATGCCGCTGCTGGCCGAGGCACTGCGCCGCGAGGGCTTTACCGAGGACGAGGTGGAGGCCATCTACTGGCGCAACGCTTACCGCTTCTTTAAAAACAATCTGTAATATCAAGTCGAAAAATTGCAAAAATGCCCGGAGATGCCCTGCTGCGTGCAGGTATCCCGGGCTGTGTATTGCCCTGCGAGGGGAGGTTTTATATGGTCTGAGGCGCGCGTCCCCTGAAAAAGAACAAACGACTTGGAAAGATAAGAGGAATTATAACAATGGGTATCACGATCTCGCCGTGGATGATGGCGTTTCTCATGCTGATGACCGGCTTTGCAGGCTTTGTGGATTCGGCAGCCGGCGGCGGCGGGCTGATCAGTCTGCCGGCCTATCTGTTTGCCGGGCTGCCGCCCCACTACACCTATGCCACCAACAAGTTCAGCGCCGCCTGTGGCACTACCTTTGCCACGGCAAGCTTTTTCAAAAGCGGTGCCATGAACGTGAAGGTGGGCGTTCTTGCAGCCATCGGCAGCTTTGCAGGCAGTGCGCTGGGCGCGCACATCGTGCTGCTGCTCAGCGATGAGATGCTGCGCACCATGATGTTCATTATCCTGCCGGTGGCAGCGGTCATCATTCTGTGGCAGCGCAACCTGCCGGACGAGAACCGGGACGACGGCACGCTGGATCTGAAAAAGATTTTGCTGGCGCTGGCCATCGGCCTTGGTATCGGCCTGTACGACGGCATTATGGGCCCGGGCACCGGCACCTTTGCCATCATTGCCTTTACCACCCTGATGGGCTTTGACCTGCGTACTGCCAACGGCAACGGCAAGGTGCTCAATCTGGCCAGCAACTACGCCAGCCTGTTCACCTATCTGATGAACGGTCTGGTGGTGTTCCACATCGGCATCCCCTGCGCCGTCAGCAATATTCTGGGCAACCTGCTGGGCTCCCATTTTGCCCTGAAAAAGGGTGCCCGCTTCATCCGCCCCATGATGCTGGTGGTACTGGTGCTGCTGCTGGGCAAGCTGATCTCCGACGCGGTGCTGTAAGGGCAAGGCAGGACGATTTGGAATGGTCTCCGCTTTGCTCTGGCCATAATCAGCGGAAAGAATATTTTATTTGTAGTTCCGAAACGCCTGCGGGCGTTTCGGAACTACTTTTTCACGGGTAAAAACAAAGTCGGGCAGCCCGCGGGCTGTCCGACTTGTTTTTGCGAATAGGTTTTATTCCAGCGTCAGCTCTTTATCAAAGAACGCGATGCCGAACGCGCCGGGGCCGGTGTGGGTGCCAATGACGCAGCCGATCTGGCGCACCAGCGGTGCGTCCAGATGCAGGTTGTCCTGCAGGTAGGTCAGCAGCGGCTGCAGCTCCCGGTGGTTGACGGTGTAGCCCAGCAGCGGGGTGTAGCCCGGGTGGATGCCGCCCATCTCGTCGATCTTCTTGAACAGCGCCACATACACGCCGGGCAGACCGCGCGCCTTACCGGCCAGCGCCACCTTACCCTCTATGACGGCGAGGATGGGCTTGATGCCCAGCATACCGCCCGCCACAGCTGCGGCGGCGGACAGTCTGCCGCCCTTGCGCAGGTACTTCAGATCGTCCACAGCGGCCACCAGATGCAGGTGCTGCTTGGCCTTTTCCAGATCGGCGGCGATCTGGGTGATCGTCTTGCCGGCGTCCCGCAGCTGCACAGCCAGCCGCACCAGCAAGGACTGCCCCAGACAGACGTTCTCGGTGTTCACGAACACTACATTGTCCACGTTGGCAAGGTCGGCAGCAAGTCTGGCGCACTGACCGGTGCCGGACAGCGCATCGGACAAAAAGATGCCCAGCACTTCGTCTCCGGCGGCAGCGGCGTCCAGATACAGCCGCTCGAACTGCTCCGGGCTGGGCTGGCTGGTGGTGGGCAGCTTGCGGCAGGCTGCCAGATGGGTATAGTATTCGCTGGGGGTCATGTCGATGCCGTCCCGCAGGACGGTGCCGTCCTCCAGCGTCACGTTCAGGGGGATCACGGTCACGCCCAGCTGCTGCGCCTCGGCGGGCAGGATATCGCAGGCGGAATCGGTGAGGATACGGATCATAATAATACCTCCGGTCTACCGGTAAAATACAGTATATACGACGCTTTCATCAAAAAGGTTGGAAATCATTATACCACCATTTAGGGCGATGTGTCAATGATTTGCATAAATTTGCCGCGACAGAACGCCCAAACCTTGCGCACCCGGCGGCAGATATGGTACTATAACCGGGAACGAATCACAGCAGGAGGAGGGAGACCGACCATGCACAAGCTGAACCCCCGCACCGCCGCGCTGCTTTCGGCCTTTGGCTGGGCGGTGGGGTATCTGCTGGCGGGCAAGGTGCTGGCGGTGCTGCTGCCCGTGCCGCCCGGCGGCGCGGCGCGGTTTTTCCGGGTCTGCCTGCTGGCTCCGCTGGCGGAGGAAGGGGTGTTCCGGGGCGCAGTGCAGCGCCGGGCGCAGCCGCTGGGCAGGGGACAGGCTATTCTTTTGCAGGCGGCGCTGTTCGCCTTGCAGCACGGCAGCGCTGCCGCCATGGCCTATGCGCTGGTGTGCGGGCTGGGTCTGGGGTGGCTGGCCGACCGCACCGGGCATCTCTGGCCGGGGGTGCTGCTGCACAGCGCAAACAATCTGCTGGTGCTGGCGATGGGATGAGAGGATGGGATACATGACCGATTTTGAACTGATGGGTCTTGCGCTGGAGGAAGCCGCCAAAGCCGCCGCCTTGGGCGAGGTGCCGGTGGGTGCGGTGGTGGCGCGGCACGGCGAGGTGATCGCCACGGCGCACAACACCCGGGAGACCGAGAAAAACGCCCTGCACCACGCGGAGCTGCTGGCCATTGATGCCGCCTGCAAGGCGCTGGGCGGCTGGCGGCTGTGGGAGTGCGAGCTGTTCGTTACCTTAGAGCCCTGCCCCATGTGCGCGGGCGGCATCATCAACAGCCGTCTGCGCCGGGTGGTGTACGGTGCTGCCGACACCAAAGCCGGGTGCTGCGGCTCGGTGACCGACCTGTTCGCGCTGCCCTTCAACCACCATCCGGTGGTGGAAAAGGGACTGCGGGAGGCCGAGGCGCAGCAGCTTTTGCAGGCGTTTTTTGTTTCCCTGCGGGAAAAGCGGGCGGGCAGACCCCGCTGGAAGCCCCCGGTGCCCGAAAACAGGGGAAAATAAGGAAAAATAGTGGGAACTGCGTAAAAAATTGCAGTTCCCACTTTCTTTTTGGGCTGGATTGTGGTATATTATTCAATGGAATCTTGTCGAAACCCATCGCAACTGCAGGCAGGCACGCCAAAGCACCGGACCTTTGCCGGACACATAAACGGAACGCTGCACTGTCTGGGGATGGGCACAGGGTTTTTCCGGTTTGGGCACTGCGCCCGGCCGAGAATACCGAACAGGAGGGATACACTCTTGTACGAGGACGAGTTTGAACTGACCTTTCAGGTGCCGGAGGAAGAGAGCGCACCGGAGCCCCTTGCCGCACCGGCCGCAAAGCCGGCAGCGCCGGTGGAGCCGGTGGCGGACGAGCCTACCCGCATCATGACGCTGGGAAAAACGGCAGCGCCTGTGGCGGAGGAGCCCACCCGGGTGATCACGCTGGAAAAGCCTGCAGAGCCGCCTGCGGTGGAGCTGCCCGCAGAGCCTGTGCCGGAGCCTGTAAAAGAACGGCCTGTCCCTGCCGCACCCGCTGCGGCGCGCCGGGTGCTGATCTCCGGCGGCGACCGGGGCATCGGTGCTGCCGCTGCCCGCGCCTTTGCGGCAGCAGGGTATCAGGTGGCGGTGCTCTACCATCAGAACGCCGCCGCTGCCGCTGCGCTGGAACAACAGCTGCCCGGGTGCATCGCCATCCAGTGCGATGTAGCCAGCCGCGCCAGCTGTGAGCTGGCGTTCCATGCAGTAGAGCAGGCCATGGGCAGGGTGGATGTGCTGGTGTGCAACGCCGGCATCGCGCAGCAGAAGCTGTTTACCGACATCACCCCGGAGGAGTGGCAGCGGATGCTGGACGTGAACCTGAGCGGTGCGTTCCATTTGTGCCAGCTGGCATTGCCCGGCATGATCCGCCGCAAGCAGGGCCGCATTCTGACCGTGAGCAGTATGTGGGGCCAGACCGGCGGCAGCTGCGAGGTGCACTATTCCGCCGCGAAAGCCGGGCTCATCGGCCTGACCAAGGCACTGGCCAAGGAAGAGGGCCCCAGTGGCATTACGGTGAACTGCGTAGCGCCCGGGGTCATCGAGACTGACATGATGGCGGCTTTTACCGTCGAGGACAAGGCGGCGCTGGCCGAGGAGACCCCTGTGGGGCGGCTGGGCACCCCGGAAGAAGTTGCAAAGCTGCTGGTCTTTTTGGCCGGCGAGGATGCCGGATACATCACCGGACAGGTGTTCGGGGTGAACGGCGGCCTTGTGATCTGATGCACAGGGCAATATTACAGGAAATTCCCCGGAGTGGGAAGGAGAGAAAAAATGGGCATGACTTTGAAGGAACTGTTGACTAAGGGCGAGGGCACCCTCTCTGCACAGGAGGCCAAGGCGCTGGCGGCACAATGCCGCATGGATGTAGACACCCTCTACACCCTGCTGGAGGAGCGCGGCATTAAGGTCCTGGAGGAAGAGAACGAGCCGAGTCTGGACGTGGACAGCATCATTGCTGAGGTGGAGAACGCCGAGAACAACAACGATGACATGGGCCTTGCCGATGAGAACGAAGAGGATGCCGAGGAGAACCCGGCAGACCTGAAGGCTGCCATGGACGAGCTGCTGGACGACCCGGTGAAGAACTACCTCAAGCAGATCGGTCAGATCCCGCTGCTGAGCGCCGAGCAGGAGGTGGAGCTGAGCCGCCGCATCCATGCCGGTGCCGAGGCTGCACACATTTTGCAGGCAGACCGCCAGAAGTACGGCGCACCGGAGTACATCAAGAAGAACAGCGCCCGCTTCTCCTTTGAGGAGGACGAGAACAGCCGCAGCTACACCGAGGATCTGGACGAGGACGGCGAAAAGTCCGCCGAGGATGCCGAGGAAAAGGCAGACGAGGAAAAGGCCATGGAGGCCGTGGAGAACGGCCCCCTGAGCGAGGAACGCCGTCAGGAGCTGCTCAAGACCCGCCGCGACGGCCTGAACGCCCGCCGCAGCCTGAGCGAGGCAAACCTGCGTCTGGTGGTGTCCATCGCCAAGAAGCATGTCGGCCATAATCTGGCCTTCCTTGATCTCATTCAGGAGGGCAACATCGGCCTCATCAAGGCCGCCGAGAAATTCGACTGCGACCGCGGCTTCCGCTTCTCTACCTACGCTACCTGGTGGATCCGTCAGGCCATCACCCGCGCCATCGCGGATCAGGCCCGCACCATCCGTATCCCGGTGCACATGGTGGAGACCATCAACCGGATGCGTCAGGCCACCAACCAGCTGGTGTACCAGAATGGTCACGAGCCCACCCCGGAAGAGCTGGCAAAGGCCATGGACATGAGTGTGGAGCGCGTGCGCGAGATCCAGCGCATGGCACAGGAGCCCGCAAGTCTGGAAAGCCCCGTGGGTGAGGAAGAGGATTCCTCTCTGGGCGATTTTGTCGCGGACGAAAACGCCGAAGCTCCCGGCAAGGCAGCTGACCGCGCCATGGTGGCACAGCAGATCAATCTGGCACTCAAGAGCCTGACCCCCCGCGAGGAAAAGGTCATCCGCCTGCGCTTTGGTCTGGACGATGGCCGTCCCCGCACGCTGGAAGAGGTCGGCCGCGACTTCGGCGTCACCCGTGAGCGTGTGCGCCAGATCGAAGCTAAGGCCATCCGCAAGCTGCATAGCCGCAAGTGCCTGACCCTGCTCAATGGTCTGATCGAGTAATAATATGTATTTTGGGATAGCAGAACACCCGCGTGGGTTCTGCTATCCCTTTTTTCATGGGGGCAGACCCCTCCCGTGAAAAAGGGGTTCTGAAAAGCCCGCAGGCTTTTCAGAACCCCAAATTAAAAATCATTTTTCCGCTGATGATGCGCAGAGTGCAACGACGACGACCGCCGCCAGCGGCGGAAACAGGGAGAAGTCGTTGGGGCAGCGGCCAGCAAGACGCAAGTGCCGCCCAAGGCACGATGCGGATGCTGGGTGCCGCAACCCGTTAGCGGAGCGCATTCCAGATCGTTTTTATCTCAGTACGAGCTCAGCCCAAGGCTTACGTCCAGTGCCTGATCCACCCGCTTCTGGTCGGCGGCGGTGATCTGCCCGGCGCGCTCCCGCAGGCGGTGCTTATCCAGCGTACGGATCTGCTCCAGCAGCACCACGCTGTCCTTGGCAAGGCCGGTGTCCGCCGCCCGGATGTTGATGTGGGTGGGCAGGCGGGTCTTGTCCAGCCGGGATGTAATGGCCGCCGCGATCACAGTGGGGCTGTGCCGGTTGCCGATCTCGTTCTGTACGATCAGCACCGGGCGCACACCGCCCTGCTCCGAGCCCACCACCGGCGAAAGATCAGCGTAGAAAACTTCTCCTCTGTGTACCTCCATGGAATCTCCCTCCTGTTTGTCTGGAGGATGTGCCCCGCTATGTGATGCGTCCGGCGCATCCTGTCTGCTCTCAGTATGCGCAGGCAGGGTGCGGCTTATGCAGTGCGGGGACGATATTCCATTGTATGCACAAAGGGTGGTCAGCTTTCCTCTTCCAGCGTGCAGAAGGCCAGCGCCATGCCGCCCTCGTGGCTTAAAGAGAGCCGGGCCCGCAGCCGGTGCTGCGCCACCCATGCGGCGGTCTGCCCGCTGAAGCGGTAGGCCGGGGCACCGTTCTCCTGCCGGACGGCCTCGATCTCACATAGAGAAAAGGGCTCCCGCAGGCCGGTGCCCGCCGCTTTGAGAAAGGCCTCCTTGGCGGCAAAATCTGCGGCGGCGCTGGCAAGGCGGTGGGCGTTCAGCGGCGCAGGGGACGCTTCCAAAATCCCCAGCGCCGCCTGCTCGGCCGGGCCATACACCCGGCGCACAAAGGCCGCTGCGTGGGCAGAGGAAAGGCTTTTTTCCAGATGGGAAAGGCTGCACAGGTCGCAGCCGATGCCGTAAAGCATACAAAGGCTCCTTTCGCGGGCAGAATGCCGCCCGGACATCGTTCATCTTGCCGGAACATTGCTGGAAATTTTGTGCAGGATGTGCAAATCCGGCGTAATTATCTTGAAGTTTCGGCGCATTTCGTGTACAATGGGGCTAGTTTCAACCGAAGGGGGTGTATTGCGTGGGAGACGCAACCGCGATTTTCTCCATCCACGATAAAAAGGACTATGAGATCCACGAGATCGTACAACAGGTGTACGATGCTTTGAAGGAAAAAGGCTATAACCCGGTCAATCAGCTGGTGGGCTACATTTTGTCCGAAGACCCTACCTACATTACGACCTATAAGAATGCCCGTGCCATGATCTGCAAGGTGGATCGGGACGACCTGCTGCAGGCTATGCTGCGCAGCTACCTCAACGTGTAATACGGTCCTTTTCAGCCCCGCTGTCTTGCAAGACGGCGGGCTTTTTTGTGTGACCATTTTAATCGTTTTCCACCAGCGGCAGGGTGAAGATCTGGTTCACCACCACCTCGTACTCCCACGGCTCCCGCAGCTTTTTCAGCTGCTTTTCCAGCTTTTCCGCCCCGGCAAAGCAGTGGATGAGGTAGAACCAGTGCCCCTTCATCCGGCTGATGGCGCAGCCTGCGCTGCCAAACAGTTCAGTGTAGCCGTGGTACAGGTCGGTCAGGTAGCCCCGCAGCTCTTCCTTTGTGGCGGGTGCACCGCCCCGTGCTTTACGGAAGAGCGCCGGGTCTGCGATGAGCCCGCGCCCTACCATGATGCCGGACAGGGCGGGAAACTCCTTTTCCAGCGCGTGAAGCTGGGCGGCGGTGGTTATATCGCCGTTATAGCACACCGGTATGGTGCACCGGGGCAGCGCAGCGGCAAAGGCGGCGCGGTCGGCCTGTCCGCGATACTGCTGCCGCATCACCCGGGGATGGATGGTCAGCTCCGAGATAGGGTAGCGGTTATAAATTTCCAGAATGGCGGCAAACTCCTCCGGTTTCTCTACCCCCAGCCGGGTCTTGACCGAGACAGGCCCCTCGGCATGGGAGAATACGCCGTCCAGAAAGGCGTCCACCTTGGCAAGGTCCCGCAGCATTCCGGAGCCCTTGCCCTTGGCAGTCACCGTCCCGGCGGGGCAGCCCAGATTCAGGTTCACCTCAGTATAGTCCAGCGCCCGCAGCTGCCCGATCATCCACGCAGCCAGTTCGCCGTCCTTCGCCAGCAATTGCGGGATGACCGGCGCACCCGGGTTTGCCTCCGGGGCAAGCTCTGCCATCTTCTTTTTAATGAGCACCCGGTTCTCCGGCGGGGAGATAAACGGCGCATAATAGCGGTCGGCAGCGCCTTGTGCGCCGAACCATTTCTGATGGGTCTGCCGCCAGACCCGGTCTGTGAAGCCCTCCATGGGGGCAGCATAATAAAGCATGGGCGTTTCTCCAAACGTTTTTGTTACCGGTATTGTAGCATAAAATTGCGTGAGGGGAAAGGGGAGGGGACGGGGGATGTTCTCTTTTGACACCAAAAGAGAACCAGAAAAGTGCCAGCGATTTCGACGCGCTGGAGCCACGAAAAAGGGGCTGCTCGCCCCTTTTAAC
>ENA-OZKZ01000605-OZKZ01000605.1-human-gut-metagenome-genome-assembly--contig:-NODE-605-length-17691-cov-4.857394_pt1 | contig 17691 bp, 8 predicted proteins | sample MGYA00244828_ERZ653768 | MGnify/ENA primary metagenome ERZ653768 (study PRJEB26926, sample SAMN06165273) | human gut metagenome | biome: ENVO:00009003; feature: ENVO:2100002; material: ENVO:00002003...
GTAGCTCCGTCTCGTGGGCTCGGAGATGTGTATAAGAGACAGCGGTTGTCTTTGGTGTTTTCATCCAAAGCTTCGTAAAGGCTGCTGGCTGTCCCTTTGTTGCCGGTTATTCCTCCGGTTACTCCCAGGCTGATTTTGCGGTTGAATCTATAAATGTAGCTGATGCTCAGGGCACCGTAGTAGTTTGTCTTTTCGCGTGTATAAACTCCGAAACTCAGTACCGGAGCGAAGCACTCCTCGGCCATGCTGTTGGCATCGGTAATGGGCAGGAAACCATAGCTGACGGAAAATTCATGGTGCCGGAACTTTTCTTGGGGCAGAACGGGTATGTCTTGTGCTTTGCAAAATGTACATACAGTCAATCCGATGATTAAAAAGAGTAGGGCTGTTCTCATTATAGTCGTATTTTTGAATTAAATTTCATGGCTCTGCAAATAAAGACAGAAGGTCGGGATAAATTCCCTATAAATATTCCACAAATATATGTTAATTTCATGAAAGATGAAAGATTTCCGTTTGTTCGTTAAGTGCGGCTGATGGAGAAAACAAAAAAGGTTCGCCTAATTGACAAACCTTTTCGCTCTTCCTCTTGGACTTGAACCAAGGACCCTCTGATTAACAGTCAGATGCTCTAACCGACTGAGCTAAGGAAGAATGTTGTTTTTTCTCAAATGCGCTGCAAAAGTAATAGGATATTTTGAAATATGCAATATCTTTGCAAAAAAAATATCGAAGATGGATAAAATAATTGGGTTGGGCAATGCTTTGGTTGATGCACTGGCAATCATTGAGGATGATAATATTTTGACGGAGATGCAGCTCCCGAAAGGAAGTATGACTCTGATTGATGAAGATAAGTTCTTGAAAATTAGTGAGTATTTCAGCCGGATGAAGACGCACTTGGCTAACGGAGGTTCTGCCGGAAACGCAATTCGGGCAATGGCATGCCTTGGTGCGGGTACGGGATTCATCGGAAAAGTAAGCAATGACTTTTACGGTAACTTTTTCCGGGATAGCCTGCTGGAACGTGGGACAGAGGCGAATTTATTGCTTTCCACTACCCTTCCGTCCGGTGTAGCCTCTACTTTCATTTCTCCTGATGGGGAGCGTACTTTCGGCACTTATTTGGGGGCGGCTTCTACATTGAAGGCGGAAGATCTTTCGCTGGATATGTTCAAAGGATATGCTTACCTATTTATAGAGGGGTATCTGGTGCAAGACCATGATATGATTCTCCGTGCCATTGAGCTGGCTAAAGAGGCCGGCTTACAAGTATGTTTGGACATGGCGAGCTACAATATAGTAGAAGGAGACCTTGAATTTTTCTCTCTGTTGGTCAACAAATATGTGGATATTGTTTTTGCCAATGAGGAAGAGGCAAAGGCCTTTACGGGTAAGGAACCGGAGGAAGCATTGGACATCATTGCCAAAATGTGTAGCATAGCCATTGTAAAGGTGGGTGCCCGTGGTTCTCTGATTCGCAAAGGTACAGAGATGGTGCAGGTACAAGCGGCTCCGGTAGAGAAAGTGGTGGACACTACAGGAGCTGGCGACTATTTTGCGGCAGGTTTCTTGTATGGACTGACGTGTGGCTACTCGCTGGAGAAATGTGGCAAGATAGGCTCCCTTCTCTCCAAAGATGTGATACAAGTGGTGGGTACAGAGCTTCAGGCTGCACAATGGGAAAAAATCAAGGAAGAAATTTTATTAATTAATTAGCATTTATCACATAGACATATTATGAGAAGAATTTTAAAGATACGCTGGATGGTTGCCTTGCTGATTGTAGCGGGAGCCGTTTGTTTTTGGGGGTTTAAGAGTGGTGATAGCCGTAGTTTCCAAATAGCAAAGAATCTGGATATATTCAATTCCATTGTGAAAGAGTTGGATATGTTTTACGTGGATACGATTGATCCGAACAAGACTATCCGTGAAGGCATTGATGCCATGCTCTACTCGCTGGACCCCTACACGGAGTATTATCCGGAAGATGACCAAAGCGAACTGGAGCAGATGCTGAAGAATTCCTATGGCGGTATAGGTTCTGTGATTACTTGGAACCCGAAACTGAAACGTTCCATGATATCTGAGCCATACGAGAATATGCCTGCTGCCGATGTAGGCCTGAAAGCCGGAGATATTTTGATGGAAATTGACGGAAAAGACCTTGCCGGAAAGAACAACCAGGAAGTCAGCGAGATGCTTCGCGGACAAGTGGGTACCAGCTTCAAGCTGAAAGTGCAACGTCCCGGTACGGAGAAGCCGTTGGATTTCGACATTGTGCGCCGTTCCATCCAATTGCCGTTCATACCTTATTATACGGTGCTGGATAATAATATAGGTTATATCAACCTCAGCACCTTCTCGGGAAATCCTTCCAAGGAGTTCAAGCAGGCTTTTCTGGACTTGAAGAAGCGAGGGATGACTTCGTTGGTGATTGACTTGCGGAACAATGGGGGCGGCTTGCTGGATGAGTCTATAGAGATAGCCAACTTCTTTCTGCCTCGCGGAAAGACACTTGTGACGACAAAAGGCAAGATTAAGCAAGCCAGCAATACCTACAAAACATTGCGTGAACCGTTGGATTTGGAAATTCCTTTGGCTGTGCTGGTCAATGGCGGAACGGCTTCTTCGTCAGAAATCCTTGCGGGTTCTTTGCAGGACCTTGACCGTGCGGTCATTATCGGTAACCGTACTTTCGGTAAGGGATTGGTGCAGACCACCCGTCCGTTACCATACGGTGGTACCATGAAGCTGACGACTTCCAAATATTATATTCCCAGCGGCCGTTGTGTGCAGGCTATCGACTACAAGCACCGGAATGAAGACGGCAGTGTGGGACGTATTCCGGACAGCCTTACTACCGTGTTCCATACGGCTGCCGGACGTGAAGTGCGGGATGGTGGAGGCGTGACTCCGGACATTGCGGTGAAGCAGGAGAAGCTGCCCAACATTCTGTTCTATCTTGTCAATGACAATCTTATTTTCAATTATGCTACGGACTATTGCTTGAAACATCCTACCATCTCTTCAGCAGAGCAGTTTGAAATTACAGATGCCGATTATGCGGACTTCAAGGCGATGGTGAAAAAGGCGGACTTCAAATACGACCAGCAGACAGAGAAGATGCTGAAGAACTTGAAGGAGATGGCCGAATTTGAGGGCTATCTGACTGATGCTTCGAAAGAGTTTGAAGCGCTGGAGAAAAAATTGTCGCATAATCTGGACCGTGACCTTGACCATTTCTCCAAGGACATCAAGAGCATGATTGCGGTAGAAATCATCAAGCGTTATTATTTCCAGCGTGGAAGCATTATCCAGCAGTTGAAAGATGATGATGATTTGAAAGAGGCTGTAAAGATACTCACTGCTCCGGAAAAATACAAGGAAATGTTGACTGCTCCGGCAGTGACGTCAATGTCTCTGCAACAAAGAAAGGAGACAGCCCCGGTTTTTCTGAGTACCGCTACGAGAGCAAATGAACATGTTTATGATGAAATAGTATAAGGACACTCTTAAGAGGATTCTTTTATTTGCTCCTTAATTTATACCGGATAGTCTCTGTATAAGCCTTTTATGAGCGACTATCCGGTTAAGTTGTTTGTAAGGTATTAACTTGTTTTATATTTTTGCAGGTGAAAATGAAAACATTGACAAGGTTATGAAACAATTGAATTCTCTGAAAGTATGGCTGTCTGTGGTATTGTTGCTTTGCTTCTCTCTTTCCGGACAAGCCCAGTTCCTGCGCACTTCCTACTTTATGGAAGGAAGTAACCAGCGTATGCAGCTCAATCCGGCCTTGATGCCGGGACGCGGTTATCTGAATATTCCCGTGATAGGTTCGTTGAATGCTACCGTCAACTCCAGTTCCCTGGGGTATAGGGATATTATGGACATTATTGAGAACAGTGATGATAGCGACTATTTCATGAGCAATGACTTTATGAACCGACTGGATGCTACCAATAACTTGAATGTGAATTTGAGTACCGACATTCTGTCTGCCGGATGGTATAAAGGAAAGAACTTCTGGTCAGTCAATGTGGGGATGCGTAATGATATCGGTGCCGCCATACCGAAAACCATGTTCCAGTTTATGAATAACATGAGCAGCCGGGAGTTTGGTGACAATATTTCTGACTATTTGGGTATTAACGAAACCATTAATGGACAGAAGCTTGAGATAAATTCCTATGCGGAAGTCGGCCTTGGCTTTGCAAGGAATATCACAGACCGGCTGGCTGTGGGCGGTAAAGTGAAGATGCTGCTGGGTATCGGTAACTTAAAGCTGAACATCAACCAGATTCATGTGGAAACTCCTTCTGTCGGCTCTTCAGGAGTGACGAGTAAAGCTTCCATTCAAGTGGATGCAACTTTGGAGAACTCGTCAAAGCTGTTAGAACTTCCCGAGAATGAGAGTGGCGATTATATCGATGAAATCGATTTTGGCAGTTTCGGTTTTGCCGGATATGGTGGGGCTATTGATTTGGGAGTATCTTACAAGTTACTGGATAAATTGACACTTTCTGCTTCAGTTCTTGATTTGGGTTTTATCAAATGGTCTAAATCGAATACCAGTATAGCGCGAGCCAATGCAGAGCAGACTTATGATCTTCTTGACCCGGCCTCGCAGCAGGAGTTCATGAATATTGTGAACAGCGGCGAGATTCTTAACTATGACATGTTGAAGCTCAAGACGGAGGAGGCTTCTGAGAAGAGCCGTACCCGTGGATTGACTTCTACAATGGTTCTTGGCGCTGAATATGCCTTATTGAATGATTGGCTGGTAGTGGGTGCCTTGTATACCGGTCGTTTTGCCAAACCGAAAACTTTGAATGAGCTGACTTTCTCTGCCTGCATCCGTCCGACGAATGCTTTCAATGTAGCTGCCAGCTATTCCGTACTTCAAGGAGCTGGTAAAACCTTCGGTCTGGCACTGAAACTGGGTCCTTTCTTTGCGGGAACAGACTATATGTTCTTTGGCAAGAATACGAAGAATGTCAATGCTTACTTGGGGGGGTCTATTCCTTTGGGAAAACAGAAAACGGCTGAAAATTAATAAAGTGAGTTATCAGTTGTCGCGGGTTATCTTTCTATAAAAGAGGATAATCTGCGATTTTGTTTTTACGAAAACGCAAAAAGCTTTATCTTTGCTGGTAAATACCTATAAACAGTACTCATGAGAATTGCAATAACGTTTCTCTTGTTTTTGGTTTTCAGTAGTTTGCTGCAAGCTTCACCCATACCTTTTTCTCCTATAGTGAGGAACTATTCGGTGTCGGATTATAATGCCGGTATTCAGAATTGGGCCATTGCTCAAGACGAAAGAGGAGTGATGTATTTCGGTAATAACAGTGGGCTGTTGGAATTTGATGGAAGTGCTTGGCGGCTGTATGAATTACCGACAAAAGGAATTGTGCGTGCTATATATATCAGTGAAGATGGAAGAATTTATGTAGGCTCTTACGAAGAATTCGGTTATTTTGTCCGTACTCCTTATGACACTCTTGAATATCATTCATTGAAAAATAAGGTGAAAGATTTTGCGTTTCATAATGACGAAATCTGGGATATTGCTTGCGTTCAAGGAGAAATTGTATTTCAATCATTCGGTTCTCTCTTTTTTTATAATGGAAATTCGGTAGAAGGTATTCGAATGAAGAACCTTCCACTGAATTTGTTCCAGGTTGGAAATACTTTTTATTCTCAAAGAATAAACGGTGGACTTTATGTCTTTGCCGGTAGGGAAATGAAAGAACTTATTCCCAGAAAAGCATTTGGAGATAGTGATGTCCTGGCCGGGCTCCCTTATGATGATGCGGTTTTAATGTTTACCCGTAATCAGGGAGGTTTCCTGTATCGAGATGGGAGGGTAGAAAAATGGGAAACTGAATGTGATGATATATTCAAGAAGCATACCATTAATCGTGCGGTGATGACCAAAGATAGTTGCTACGTTGTTGGCACAATATCCGATGGCATATATGCGTTGGATAAAAAGGGAAAGCTGATTTGGAAGGTCAATACGGATAATAAACTACAGAACAATACTGTTTTGAGATTGTATTGTGATGATGACAACAATATATGGACAGCTTTGGATGAAGGTATTGCCTATATACACAACAATTCTTTAATCTATTATTATGAACCTCCATTTCGTAAAATAGGCATGGTATATGATGTTTTGGTAAGGGAAAATGAAGCTTATATTGCTTCTAATCAAGGACTTTATTGGCTTAGGGATGGAAAGACTGAATTAGTTCCGGGTTTGGAAGAACAAGCGTGGTTCGTCGATGAATGGGGAAAACAGATTTTCTGCGGGCACAACAAGGGAACTTTCCTTATATCAGGACTGAAATCAAAGCTGGCATCTGATGTAAAAGGAGGGATGTGTATGGAAAAAATTGAATTGAAGGAACAATCTTTTTTGTTGGAGGGAGCTTATGCGCTTCTGAATTTATATACGGAGACTGCTTCGGGAGAGTATTGCTTTACTCGGTCCTTACGTGGGTTCAGTCACATGATTCGTCATATAGAAGTGGACCATCAAGGGAATATTTGGGCGAAACATTTAAGGAATGGTTTGTATCGCTTTCGGATTGATTCGGATATGAAGCAGGTAAAGGATGTGCGGAAGTATGAGAGTTTGGGAGAAGTGAAAGGTGGGAGTTTTACTTTGTTCAAAATCAATGGTCGGGTAGTTTTTTCTAATGGGGAATATTTCTATACTTACGAAGATATGACTGATTCGATTGTTCCCTATGAAACAATGAATGAACAATTGATGGAATTGAAGGGAATCAAGACTGTGAGTCATGCGAACGGAGATTACTATTGGTTTGTGGGCGACAGGACTGTGTATTTGGTGAAGTGTGCGATAAATACTTTCAATATCGAACTTCGGATTCCATATTCTTTGTTTGACGGTCTGGCTGTGGAAGAACGAGGAAGCGTGGTTTATGACAAGAGAAATAATCATTCCTATCTTTGCTTGAATAATGCTATTGCCCGTATTGAAACAGATAGTTCCTCGTTATATAAATCTCAGACTAGGCGTTCTTTATGGATTTCAGAGATGCAGGTTACTGAGGAATTCAGTGATAAACGGAAAACATTGGTCGTGCAGTCGGGAGTCAAGGTCGAACATGAGTTTAATACAGTGAGTTTTACATTGTGCTATCCGGTTTATAACGATTATACTTATAAAGTAAGATACCGGTTGGAAGGGTATTCTGATCAGTGGATACCCGATGGACGCAATTTGCAGAAAAAGTATGCCCGTCTTCCTTATGGAAGTTATGTTTTTCGGGCGGAGATATATGATACTGGTAGAGTTTTGGCATCGGTAGAGTTTCCCTTTGAGATTTTGTCTCCGTGGTATTTGTCTTATTGGGCTGTGGGAAGCTACATTCTGATAGGGTTGTGCCTGCTGGCCTTGCTGCAATATATTGTTTATCGTTTTGTGAAGAAAAAGAAGGATCGTGTGATTGAGCAGCAACGTGTAGCCCATCAGGCAGAGCTTGAACGGCAAGAGAAGAAGATTATCGAGTTGGAAAAGGAACAGCTTGAGGCCGATTTGCGTTTTAAAAGCAAAGAATTGTCCAGCGTGGTAATGATGAATATCGCTCATCAGGAGTTTTTGAATTCATTGAAAGAGGAGATACAGAAGCAAAAGTTGTCCGGACAGCATAGTCGTAAGAATTTGGATAAGCTTCTCGCTTTGGTTAACAATAATATAGTGTCTGATGAAGAGAGCTGGATAATGTTTCAAGCTAATTTTGACCGTATACATGAAAATTTCTTCCGGAATCTGAAACTTCAATATACAGATTTGACTTCAGGAGATTTGCGCTTTTGTGCATTGCTTCGCTTGAATATGCCGACAAAGGAGATAGCGAAGTTGCTCAACATTTCCACGCGTGGGGTTGATGCTGCAAGATACCGGTTGCGCAAGAAATTCAATCTGCTTCCGGAAGAAAGTCTGACTGATTTCCTTATAAATTTTAAATAACTGTTTTACAGTGGAATATTAATGGGGGAAGTATTAATATTGTACTTCCTCTTTTGTTTTTTAGTGATGGGTGTACTTTTGTTGTAGTGCGGGATGTGGAGGTTGTCGCATGCTTTTCTTTTATTTGCAGCAAAATAATATTTCTATAAATTAAAAGCATGAAAGACATGAAGCATTTACTTTTCAAGTTACAATCATTTTTAGTCTTGTTGGTGTTTACTGCCGCTAGTGCGTATGCGCAGAAATCTCCGGTCGATATGAATCGTTTCATCGACGATTTAATGAAGAAGATGACCCTGGAAGAGAAAATAGGTCAGTTGAATCTGCCGGTTACCGGTGAGATTACGACCGGTCAGGCTAAAAGTAGTAATGTGGCCAAACGTATTCGTGCCGGTGAAGTGGGCGGGCTTTTCAATCTGAAAGGCGTGGAACGTATCCGCGATGTACAGAAGCAGGCGGTTGAAGAAAGTCGTTTGGGTATTCCTCTCTTATTTGGTATGGATGTTATTCATGGATATGAAACGGTGTTTCCCATTCCTTTGGGATTGTCGTGTACATGGGATATGAAGGCGGTTGAAGAATCGGCACGTATTGCAGCCATTGAGTCCAGCGCCGACGGTATTTGCTGGACATTCAGTCCGATGGTGGATATTTGCCGTGATGCCCGTTGGGGGCGTGTGTCCGAGGGCAACGGTGAAGACCCGTTTCTGGGAGCAGCCATTGCGCAAGCCATGGTACGTGGTTATCAGGGAAAGGATATGAGCCGTAATGATGAGATTATGGCTTGTGTAAAGCATTTTGCCTTGTATGGTGCCGGTGAGGCAGGACGTGACTATAATACAGTAGATATGAGCCATCAGCGCATGTTCAATGAATACATGTTGCCCTATCAAGCGGCGGTTGATGCCGGTGTGGGTAGTGCGATGGCCTCTTTCAATGAGGTCGATGGCATTCCTGCCACTGGAAACAAGTGGTTGATGACGGATGTATTGCGTAAGCAGTGGGGGTTTGATGGTTTTGTAGTGACAGATTATACCGGAATTACAGAAATGACCGACCATGGCATGGGCGATACGCAGACTGTTGCCGCGTTGGCGCTGAATGCTGGTGTAGATATGGATATGGTGAGCGATGCATTTGTTGGTACGCTCAAGAAGTCATTGACAGAAGGAAAAGTGACAGAAGAAACAATTAATGTGGCTTGTCGCCGTATTTTGGAAGCTAAGTACAAGTTGGGCTTGTTCGATAATCCTTATAAATACTGTGATGTGAAGCGTGCCAAGAAGCAAATCTTTACCAAAGAGCATCGTGCTGTTGCGCGTAAGATTGCTTCGGAGAGCTTGGTGTTGTTGAAGAACGAGGGTAATGTGCTTCCGCTGGCCAAAAAAGGCACTATTGCTGTGGTAGGTCCGTTGGCAGACAGCCGCAGTAATATGCCGGGTACTTGGAGTGTGGCTGCCGTATTGAAGAATGCTACTTCTTTGGCTGAAGGTTTGAAGGCGGTAGCAGGCGATAAAGCCGAAATATTGACTGCGAAAGGCTGTAATTTGATGAGTGATGCCGAATATGAGAAACGTGCCACTATGTTCGGACGTTCTTTACACCGTGACAATCGTTCGGACAAGGAGTTGCTGGACGAGGCTCTTGCCGTGGCTGCCAAATCGGATGTTATTGTGGCTGCGCTCGGTGAGTCTTCGGAAATGAGTGGAGAGAGCAGTTGCCGCACGAATCTTGAAATGACCGACACCCAACGCATGCTGTTACAAGAATTATTGAAAACAGGAAAACCAGTGGTACTGGTACTGTTTACCGGTCGTCCACTGGTACTGAACTGGGAGCAGGCAAACGTGCCGGCCATTCTGAATGTATGGTTTGCGGGCAGTGAGGCAGGTTTTGCCATCGGTGATGTACTGTTTGGTGATGTGAATCCGAGCGGAAAGCTGACTACGACTTTCCCGAAGAGCGTGGGACAGATTCCTTTGTTCTACAACCACAAGAACACGGGCCGCCCTCTTGCCGACGGTGCATGGTTCCAGAAATTCCGCAGCAACTATATAGACATAGACAATGAACCGCTTTATCCTTTTGGTTTCGGCTTGAGCTATACCACATTCTCTTATAGCGACGTGTCTTTGGACAAGACTAGCATGACGGATAAGGGCGAACTGACTGCTACCGTGACTGTGACCAATACCGGCAAGAGAGACGGTGCAGAAGTGGTTCAACTTTATATTCGTGACCTTGTGGGAAGTGTAACCCGTCCGGTGAAAGAGTTGAAAGGCTTTGAGAAGATTTTCCTGAAAGCCGGAGAATCTAAAAAAGTATCTTTCAAGATTACCCCCGAATTGCTGAAGTTCTACAACTACAATCTTGATTTTGTATGCGAGCCGGGTGACTTTGAGGTGATGATTGGCAGAAATAGCCAGGACGTAAAGAAAGCAGCGTTCAAGTTACTCTAACTGATTCTCAAGACGGCAATATGCAGCATTCGAGCCACTGCGTTGAGATGGCATTGTTGCTGCATATTGTCTACATCTTCACTGCAAACGTTTTGCAGTATTTGCTTGGTATATAATCTATCGTATAATGGCAATCGGTTATGGAAATCTTATGGTCGGCTTTGAGGCAGTGAAAGGTATGACGTTCTTGAATATGGGATAAAAAACTTCAGAATAGGATAAAAGCCCCCTTTGCTTTTCTATCTTCTTGCTCTATATATATGAATAGTACCTAAATATTTATTGTACTTTTATATTCCTTATAATCTGTCGTTTATGTTATACAGTAGTAGTAATGATGTACCCCTCCGGTGAACTGTGGTACTCTTGTGGTAGCTTGTTTTTTGACATATATCAACTTCTCCGGTATGTTTGCAAAAGAATTTTAAATCAATACAAAATGAAGAAAAATCTACTAATTACATGTGTGATGTTATTGTTTGCCATTACTTCGATGGCACAGAACAAAATTACGATTTCGGGTGTCGTTACGGACAAGACAGGCGAAACTGTTATCGGTGCTTCTGTTCGTGTAAAAGGGCAGGAGAGTAAAGGTAGTATTACTGATATAAATGGTAAATATCAGATTGTTGATGTGGCATCTAATGCTACCTTGATTTTTAGTTATATAGGTATGCGTGAGCAGGAGATTGCCGTAAATGGGCGTTCAACTATCAATGTGAAGATGGAAGAGGACAGCCAGCTCATTGATGAGGTGGTTGTAGTTGGTTATGGTAGTGCCAAGAAACGCGACTTGACCGGTTCTATCGTTACTGTGAAAGCGGACGAGATTGCCTCTAAGCCTTCTACCAATCCACTGGCATCCATACAGGGTAAGGTTGCCGGTGTACAGGTGGTGAATACGGGTCGTGCAGGACAAGACCCTGAAATCCGTGTTCGCGGTACGAACTCCATTAACGGTTTCAAACCCCTTTATGTGGTAGATGGACTGTTCACGGACAATATCAATTATCTGAACACTGCGGATATTGAATCTATGGAAATCTTGAAAGACCCTTCTTCTTTGGCTATTTTCGGTGTGCGTGGTGCCAATGGTGTAATCATCATTACTACTAAAAGGGCAAAAATAGGGAAGACGATGGTCAACATCAACTCTTCAGTGGGTTGGAAGGTTATTTATGACCGTGTAGGTGTGACGAATGCCGAAGAGTTTAAGATGCTGTACAACGAGCAGTTGATATCTCAAGGAAGCGACCCTTATGATTATACTCAATGGACTGGTAATACTGATTGGCAGAATGAGATATTCCAGACAGGTTTTCTGACCAATAACAATGTGAGCATTACGGGTGCAACGGATAAGAGTAAGTTTTATTTGGGTTTGGGTTACGTCATGGAAGAAGGTTCCATTAAAACGGAAAAGCTCAATAAGTTTACCGTAAACTTGAACAGTGAATATAGCGTAACCGATTTCCTGCGTTTTGGTTTCCAGCTTAATGGAGTTCGTGCCAAGTATCCTGATGCAAAGGGTGTGGATGGTGCTTTGAAGGCTGCTCCTATTGCTCCTACTCATGACCTTGAATCGGGACTGATACATACGCTGCCCGACTTCCAGCGTGCACAAGTGTGGAATCCTCTTATTGAAACAGAGCTGCGCGGTGCTCACAACAAGTCTGAAAACTATCGCGTGGCAGGTAATGTGTTCGGAGAGATAGATATTCTGAAGAACCTTACGTTCAAAGCAACTTTCTCTATGGACTATGCTTCCAGTCAGGGACGTTCATATTCTCCGCTGATTTATGTTTATAATCCCGATGTGGAGGGGGGGAAAGAACGGTTGACTGAAAGAGAAAGTGTGAACCAAAGCAAGTCTACCTCTCTTGCTGCACAGTCTGACTATGTGTTGACTTATCTCGGACAGTTTGGCAATCATGGATTGACATTGACTGCCGGTCTTACAACCAATTACAATGAGTCTTCCAGTTTGAGTGGTGGACGCAGCCAGCTTGCGGGCTACGGCATTTTGGTGGGCGACGACCCGGACAGATGGTGGCTCTCTACCATCGACGATGTATCTACGGCAACTAATGGCGGTTCTCAGAGTGACAGATTTACCATGTCTTATTTGTTCAGAGCATTGTATAACTACAAGAATCGTTATTTACTTAATGCTTCTTTCCGTAGGGACGGTTCATCTGTTTTCTATAAGACAGGTAATACTTGGGACAACTTTTACTCTTTCGGTGCCGGTTGGGTAATGACCGAAGAGAAGTTTATGCAGAACCAGAATGTAATTAACTTCTTGAAGTTGAAAGGCTCTTGGGGTGTGTTGGGTAGCCAGAATACTGGTTCCAGTTATCCGGCATATGCCACCATTGTTAGTTCGGGTTCAGCTGTGTTCGGTGACAATATCATTGCGGGTAAAGGCCCCAACAAACTGATTTCACCTACTTTGGGATGGGAACGTAATTATTCATGGGAAGTAGGTTTTGACATGCATATGTTCAATGATCGTTTGCAGCTTTCTCCGGTTTATTATAACAAAACAACAAAAGATATGTTGACTTCCATTCCGGGTATTGCAGGTACTGTTCCCGGATTACAGAATGTGGGTGAGATTCGCAATCGCGGTTTTGAACTTAGTGCTTCTTGGAACGACAAGATTGGGGAAGATTGGAGATATGGATTAGGTGCTAATTTGAGCACTATTGATAACAAGGTGCTTTCACTGGTAAACAAAGACTATAATATTATCAGTGGTCCCTCACGTGTTTCCGAAGGTTATCCGATTGGCTATTTCTATGGTTACAAGGTTGAGGGTGTATATCAGAACGAAGACGACATCCGTTTCTCTCCGATTAACTCGGTTGGCTCGGTAACACCGGGTGACTTGAAATTTGCTGATGTTGACGGTAATGGCAAAATTACTGATAATGACCGTACAATGATAGGTAATCCAACTCCTGATTTTACTTACGGTTTTAATGTTAATTTGGGATGGAAGAATCTGGACCTGACTGTTGACATGATGGGTGTTTATGGAAATGAAATTTACCGTAATTGGGGAAGCAGTAGCTATGCACAACTGAATTATCGCACAGAGCAATTGAATCGTTGGCATGGAGAGGGCACTTCCAATTGGGAGCCCTTGCTCGACCCTTCACACAAAATAAATCAGGAGGCTTCCACGTATTTCATCGAAGATGGCAGTTTCTTCAGAATCCGTAATATCGAATTGGGGTATAACTTTGACAAACGACTGTTGAATCGTATCAAGGTACAGTCACTGCGTCTTTATACCAATGTGCAGAATCCCAAGACCTGGAGCCGTAATGGAGGATATACTCCGGAAGTGGGCGGAAGTGCTATTTCGTTTGGTATTGATGGTGGAGGCTATCCTATGCCTACAGTTTATACGATTGGTTTTAATTTGACTTTCTAAAATTATATAGAGACAGACTATGAAGAAGATATTTTATTATATAGCATTTTTAGCAGTAAGCTTTGCACTAACTTCGTGTGAGGATATGTTTGATAGAAAACCGCTTGGACAACAGACAGAGGATGATTTGACTGGTGGTACTTATGAAACACAGGTTTTTAATATGTATGCCAAGTTGCGCGGTTTTCATTTGACAAGCGGCAATACTGCATTGGCAATCCACGGTATGCGTTCTGAGGACGCAGAGAAAGGAAGTACATTGTCCGATGGAGCTGCTACCGGCAAGATGTTCGATGACTTTGAATATTTGGCAAGTAATGGGATGATTAAGAGTTATTGGAATGATAACTATTCTTTGATACATAAGGTAAATGATTTGCTTGATGAGATGAGCCAAAATCCGTCATTGACAGAAGGTGACCTCGTCAATAAGGGGGAAGCTTTGTTTGTACGTGCTTTCTGTTATTTCAACCTTGTACGCGCTTTTGGTGAAGTGCCTTTGATTGACTTTAAAGTTTATGATGCAGCTGAGGCAAATGTTCCAAAGTCTTCTGTGGCAAAGATATATGAATTAATAGATTCTGACCTTACGGAAGCCGAAAACAGTCTGCCCAGAACGTGGGAGCAACTTTATGTAGGTCGTCTCACTTGGGGAGCTGCTCGTTCTCTTCATGCACGCACATACATGATGCGTAATGACTGGGGGAATATGAAGGCTGCCGCTGAAGAAGTGATTAACTCCGGTTTATATAATCTGAAAACACCTTATGAAGACATATTCCGAGAAAAAGGTGAAAACTGTAGTGAATCTGTTTTTGAATTGCAATGTACGGCAACAGAATCACAACCAGGTTCTAATGACATAGGAAGCCAGTTTGCTTCCGTTCAGGGTGTACGTGGCGCAGGCGAGTGGAATCTCGGTTGGGGGCAACACACCGCTACTCAAGAATTGGCAGATGCTTTTGAAGAGGGAGATCCGAGAAAAGACGAAACTTTGCTTTATTTTATACGCAACGGCAAGGACGATCCAGAGTCCATACCTGCTAACAAGCCTTATGGTGAGAAACCTATTTCGAATGCTGATGTTATAGCTAAATACTTTAACAAGAAGGCATATACGGACCCGGCGATGCGTTTGAAATTCACAAAGGGAGGATATTGGGTAAATATTCGTCTGATACGTTATGCTGATGTGGTATTAATGGCTTCCGAAGCTGCTTGTGAATTGGGTGATTTATCTTCTGCCCGTAACTATTTGGAGATGGTGCGCGCTCGTGCTCGTGGCAATAATATCGGAATTCTACCGGAAGTGACGACCAACAACCAGAATGAACTGCGTGAGGCCATTCGTCATGAAAGACGTGTTGAGTTAGGTATGGAGTTCGACCGTTTCTACGACTTGGTTCGTTGGGGTATTGCTAAAGAGGTACTTCATGCGGCAGGCAAGACCGGTTATCAAGACAGACATGCTTTGTTGCCCATTCCGCAAGACGAAATTGACAAGTCGAATGGTGTATTGGTTCAAAATCCCAATTATTAATCTATAAATGTACTAACTACTTATGAAAAAATATATAGTATCTGTGGCTTCTTGCCTGTTTGCATTGTGTATGCAGTCTTGTTTTCAGGATATGGATCATCCTGCTTTCGACTACCCTGAGAGTACAGGTGAAGTACCTACTACCCCTTTGAAGATGTATCTTCCTTTTGATGAAGAGGACATTCGGGATAAAGGTGAATGGGGATTTTTGGTAGCAGATAACGGTAATGCCAAGTTTGCGGAAGACGGAATCGCTGGCATGGCCTATCAAGGTGCTGAGAATGCTTACATTTTGGCCAAGACTCCTTCTATATTGGAAAATAACATGCCCACTATCGGTGATTTGACTGTAGCTTTCTGGATGAGAACCACTAAGAATACTTCTGCGCAAGGTTTGTTCTCTATCCCTAACTCTATTAAATTCTGGGGCAACTTCGACATCTTCTTGGAGAATAATAATAGCGAGACTCAGGCATTTTTCAAGGTTCATATCTTCAATCAGACAGCAAAAGAGAATGATGAAAGATGGGTTGAGGCAAAAATAGATGATATTTTTGGTAGCGAATGGGTGCATCTGGCTTTTGTGTATGATGGCAATACTTCTACCATTACTGTTTATCGTAATGGTGAGGGTGTCTTTACCAAAGAATTGCCAGATTGTGGGAAATTGAAGTTTAATAATGTAGGCGCTTCTTTGGCTGTTGGTGCATTTCAGTTCAGCACTACTCCGAGTCTTACTTCGGGTGCAGGAGCACAAACCTGGGCAAAGAACTTTCCCGGTCAGCTTGATCAGTTCCGCTTATATGACAAGGTGTTGACGGCAACCGAAATCCAGAGTATTTACTCTGGAAAAGAATGAAGCTACACTTTAATCTGATGATAGGATGAAAGTATTATATTTCATAGTATGTCTTTTGTTGGTTGCGTGCAGTGGTGATAATCAACCTGAAGTGAATCAGCCTTTCGAGTTGAAGAATATCATTGTGGGTGACCAACAAAACCAACAGACATTTGAGAATGTTGCTCCCAATGTAGCCATTGTTTTGGAGTTCTCGGATGCTGTAGATGAGGCTTCAGCCCGTAACAATATTGCTTTGAAACATGAGGAGCTTCCTGTAAGCTGCGATTATGAGTTCCTGCAAGAGAAAAAAGTATCGGTGACTCCTAAGGGAGGCTTTAAAGTCTTGTCATCGTATAAATTGATTGTCAATCCGGGGGTGAAATCCACTTCCGGGACACTGCTTTCCAATGGCAAGGTTTGTATGATTAAGACTGGAATGGATGATACAGACAAGTTTGAGCGTATCCCTGATGAGGACTTGTTGACATTGGTACAGAAGCAGACCTTTAAGTACTTCTGGGACTTTGGGCATGAATATTCCGGAATGGCGCGCGAACGTACTACTTCGGGCGATGTCGTTACTACCGGTGGTACCGGCTTTGGCGTGATGGCCATGCTGGTAGCTGCTGAACGGGGCTTTATTACCCGTCAGCAAGCTGTTGAACGAGTGCAGAAGATAGTTACTTTTCTTGATAAGGAATGTACGGCTTATCATGGTGCTTATGCACATTGGATAAATGGCGCAACGGGAGCAACCAAACCTTTCAGTGAGAAAGACAACGGTGCCGATTTGGTTGAGACATCCTTGTTATTTCAAGGTTTGCTTGCCGCTCGAGCCTATTTCAAGGAAAATACGGAAGTAGAAAGCAGGTTGCGTGCCGACATAACCCGTCTTTGGGAAGCTATTGACTGGACTTGGTTCCGGAAAAATGGTGAAGATGTACTATATTGGCATTGGAGTCCCGATTACGGTTTTGAGAAGAACCTGGCAATAAGAGGATGGAATGAGTGTCTGATTACTTATATACTTGCTGCTTCGTCTCCAACACATGCTATCGATAAAGTTGTATATGAAGCGGGCTGGGCTAAAAATGGAGGAATCAGGAATGGAAAATCTTATTATGGCATCACTCTTCCTTTAGGTTCGGATAAAGGGGGACCGCTGTTCTTATCTCAATATTCTTTTCTAGGCATTAACCCACAAGGACTGGAAGACCAATATGCCGATTACTGGATGCAAAATCGCAATCATACGTTGATTAATTACAATTATTGTAAGGAAAATCCTAAAGGATATACGGGTTATAGCGCTTCTTGTTGGGGGTTGACGGCAAGTGACGGCGATACCTGTCTCTTATACACATCTCCGAGCCCACGAGACGGAGCTACATCTCG
>ENA-OZKZ01000660-OZKZ01000660.1-human-gut-metagenome-genome-assembly--contig:-NODE-660-length-16669-cov-4.819851_pt1 | contig 16669 bp, 17 predicted proteins | sample MGYA00244828_ERZ653768 | MGnify/ENA primary metagenome ERZ653768 (study PRJEB26926, sample SAMN06165273) | human gut metagenome | biome: ENVO:00009003; feature: ENVO:2100002; material: ENVO:00002003...
CCGTCTCGTGGGCTCGGAGATGTGTATAAGAGACAGACGTAAAGGTCACCTTCCCCACGGAGTACGTCCCGGAGCTGGCCGGCAAGGACGCGGTGTTCCATATCAAGGTCCACCAGATCACCCGGCGGGCCATGCCGGAGTGGGACGATGATTTCGCCCGCCGGCAGGGATTTGCCGATGTCTCTGCCCTGCGCCGGGCCGTCATGGAGACGGCGGTGCAGAAAAAGCAGGCCCAGGCCGCTGAGCAGTTCGCCAATGACCTGATCCGCCAGGTGACGGAGGCCATGACCGTTACCATTCCCGCTGCCATGGTGGAGAACCAGCTGGACGGGCTGATCAACGAGCTGCGCGGCCACCTGCAGACCCAGGGCGTGTCCCTGGAGCAGTATCTGGAGATGGGGAACACCACGATGGAGCAGCTGCGTGACCACGCCCGCGAGCAGGCCGCCGCGGCGGCGCGCTATGAGCTGGCCATGACCGAGATCGCACGCCGGGAGGGCATCGACATCACCGAGGCCGACGTGGACGCCAAGTACGCCGAGCTGTCCAAACAGTATGGTCTGTCCGTGGAGCTGCTGCGCCAGCAGCTGCCGCCCCTGCGGCTGCGCCACGACCTGAAGCTGGCCGCCGCCCAGGCGGTGGTGGTGGACTCCGCCAACCGGAGATGACCGTCCCGCGGGCAGCAGCCTGCCCGCGTACCGATCAATGAAAAGCAAGGGAAGGCCCGTACGGGCCTTCCCTTTTTGTATATCGAAAACCACTCGCCCAGTGAGTGGTTTTCAGGATACAAGGGGCGGCGGACAGATACTGCCCGCCGCCAGATCGCGTCGCCGCTTATATGCCCTACCAGGGATAGAAGTAGATCACCGTGTCCGGCTCCAACTGAATGGGCAGATAGGAGCCGTGCTGTCCCTTGTCGACGGACAGATAGGTGTAGTCCTCAAAAGCCATGGGAACCTGCACGATGAAGCCATCGTGGATGATCCGTTCCGTCTCGCCGGGCGTGTATCTCTTGCCGCCGGTGCGGGTCATATCCAGCATCAGTACGCCGGAGTATTCCCCGTTGGCGGTCAGCCCCCATTCGCCTTCATAGACCTCCTCCGGTGTGACGAAGTCACTTTCGTACCACCAGGTCAAGGTCGCCGCGCCCCAATAGTCCTCCTGACTGCTGTTGGCGTGCAGCTCCAGAGTGGCCAGAGCGGGCTTATCCGTATGACCCTGCCACGCCCATATCTCCTGCGTCAGCTGGGAGCCGGAGGGGCACGTCCAGCCGATGTCGCTGCCGAAGCCGTCGTTCCCCTCCTGTGAGTAAAAGGTGAAGTCGTAGCATAAAGAGAACTTTCCCGCAACAGCATGCGATAGTTGCCGTCCAGCTCGCTGTGCTTAGTAATTCTGACCGCGAAAAATGTCATAAGGTCTTTTTGAAGATTTTTTTGAGGAAGAAACGGAGCAGGCGTAAACCTGCTCCGAGGATAAGGGTATTCAATCGAAGTATTTATTAAAAACTTGATTTACGGTTTCGACATAAACATTAAACGACGGATGATTATAATCTTGGCGGCAGAGATACAGGTTTTTCTTTTCACGATATTCATCAATTACTTCGTTCCAAAGATGTTTGCCTTTGATGTCTGTAACTTTATCAAGCAAATCCTTTGAATCGGGCACTAAATTCCAGTAATACCTGTCCAAAGCGGTAAAACCGGTTTTCTCATGAATCAATCTATGCCAACCATTACGATCGTTGAATACTATGGCGAGATCAATGCTGAATTCGGTGTGGTTGCCTTTGGTAAAATGCCGCTTTTCTGTTGTCAATACAGAAGTTGAGTCCATGCAGTCACTCCATCCGTTTTTATTGAGAATTACATTGAACTGCTTGCGGATATATTCCTTGATTTCTCTACCGCTGTTGATTTCAGAATGAATTATCATCAAATTATAATCGAGATCAATCGGTTCATTGGAATTTTGCGTGATAAGATTTTTTGCACCGCTGCCGACAAGGTGAGCTTTGACTTCCATAAGGGAATCGTTGTTAATGAGCTGAACAAGCTGGTTGATGATATTGGAGCATAAGTATTTCATATCTTTAAGAAATACCTTATCTTCAATATAGTGATACATAATAACAATCTCCTCTTCGCCCATGCCACCCATTCAGCGTTTTTCGCTAAATCATCATAGTATACTCACGAATGATGCCCGTGTCAATACTTTCAGGTAAAAAAGAAGCGGATGTAACTGAAATCAGTTACATCCACTCAAGATGGTTGCGGAGGCAGGACTTGAACCTGCGACCTCCGGGTTATGAGCTGCGGTCGGGAACTGTTATCCGTTGGGACACAACGGTTTCCGGCGCTTTTCGGTGTGTGGGGATTGCTCTTTCACAGCGCATATCCCGATGTTTCCGCATGATATTTTTCCTGTGTGGGTCACGGTGTGGGTCGGGGGAGGGTAGCAACTTGCCGTGAATGTCCGATACGCAGTAGACCATGCCGTCACCCCCCGCAAGTAGTATTGCTGATAAGTATACTCGATGTGGTGGCGATTGCAAGTAGGTTCGCGGCTCAAAAACGGTGACGCAGTAAGCAAAGAATACCATAAAATCCAGAACTGCCGCAAATTTTCTCCCATTCGGATCAAGGGTATGCTATACCTCAATCTATGTTTATCTGCCGTAAAATTGACTTCTTATTCTTGATGCTTACAGTGTTTGCAGAAATTAAATGTTGATTATTCGTACCGAATATGATATATTCCAAAATACAGGGAGGTGATGACATGGAAAGACGATTGGCTCGGATCAACAGCAGCGCGGCGGGGGGAACAGCGGGCGCTGGTGCAAAAACACATAAGGTAACTCTCCCGTCCCGGTGGCTTCAAACCATGGGCATTACCGATGATGAGCGAGAAGTGGAGCTGACCTTTGACGGGCATCAGATCGTCATTACCAGAGTCGTCACTATCGAAGAATTTTACGGCGAAAAGAAGGCGCAGTCTCATAGCTTGAAAACGCTGAAATTCTGGAATGGTGATACGCTCTGCACAACTATCGTGGCGGACTTTACGGATCATACGCTTTGCGTAGAAAACCATACAAGGCAGCTGGTGAAAACCGCTTTCGGGAAAAACAAACTCCCTACCTGGGCTGATCTGATGGCCTTTCTGGAGGAGCGGTGCGTCCCCCGGCAGCGGGAGGGCATTCGAGAATATCTGGAGGTCTTGGGATTGGATGAATACGACCCGTGGGAGATCATCAAGCGCACCCAGGGCCGCATGGCAGAGGATGAGCAGTGGATCGAGGTGACGGAATGAGCATACATTTTGTGACGAACGAGAGGATCGCCGAAACATCTTCAAAGGGTAATCAGGAAAAGTGGGTAGAGGGTAACCGCTGGTACAAGCTGGATCAGTTTGGGTATGAGGCTTTGGCGGAAACAATAATCTCGCAGCTGCTGGAATGCAGCAACTGCGAGAAGGACTACCCATTCCGTTTTACCCGCTACCAAATGGAACGCATTACCGCCCATGGCGTCGAACGGACGGGATGCAGCAGCGAAAATTTCCTGTTGCCGGGGCAATCCATCATCACACTGAGCCATCTCTATAAGCGTGAAAGTGAGGTAGCCCTTCGAAATCTTCTGGCAAGGCAATCCAGCGACAAGAAGCGCATTGCCTATTTAGCCGAGGCTGCGGCGGAGCTGACCGGACTGGATTTGTTCCCGCAATATCTGACGCTGTTGTTTGAGGTGGATGCGCTGTTCCTGAACGATGACCGTCATTTGAACAATATTGCGGTTTTGGAAAGCGGCGGTAAATATGACTATTGCCCTATCTTTGACAACGGAGCAGGATTGCTTTCAAACATGCGGACCGCTCCGATAGATATTGAGCCGAAAGCCCTGGTCACGGCGCAGCGTGCCCGACCATTCGGTACGACATTTAACCGGCAGGCGGGAGCAGTCCGGGCGCTGTACGGGAAACAGCTACATTTGCCTAAGCTGTCAAAAGAGGATATATTTGCAAGGCTTGAGCCGCTGCTGCAGTACTACCCACAGCGAGATCGCGGAATTATCACGGGCAGAGTGTGTACTACTATTTTGCTGCGGCAGAAGTATCGTTAACCGCAGCAAAGGAGAAATATGCCATTCACTGGCTGGCTACATTACTGGTCCGGTAAATACCGGATGTGTTACCTGTATGTTGCCGGTGCTGTTCTGGAGTAAGGCCTCAGGGAAAAGAATCTAAGTTGGGTATTCGTCTACAGGGGGAAAGTCATGTTCTATACCGACGGAATACAAGTTTTCTTATATAGAAAAATGTTCTTTAAGTGGGATGTTCAGTGCGGATGTAAGCGGCGAGGGTATTGACGAATTGTTCGATGGATAGAACAGGACGGCCCGGAAAGATATTAGCAAAGAGTATAGTGTCTGCGAGGAAGGCTTCTTCTGCGACCCAATGGATGGCGTTCTGAAGAGTTGAAACAGGTATATGATACACTTCGGCGGTGGGAATCAAAACTGCACCGATGAAAAAGCGACTTCGGAGAGGGTTGTCAGCCAGTAGGGCGATAGCGTATGCCGTATAGAAAAAATAAGTGTGGTTTGCTTGCACTCCGAGGGAACGAAGCAGGGAATAGATATCCGCATGGATTCTATCAAAATCGTGGTGCATTGTGAAAACGACACTCCTTTTGTACGCGGCGAGATTTGCTCGGCGCTTTCTCTATATTATATTCTTGACAGGGAGCGTATTTTGTAACAGACAGTTGAAAAATGGCGTTGTTAGAAGATGACACGGTGCAATTTGATGACTCAACCGTAGTATTTCACGCAAAGTTCATTGACTTTCCACATATCAGTTGTATAATGCTGTTTTTGAGAAAGTTGATAGAAGCGAAGCCAAAAGAAGTATACAGAACGATGGTATAAATATAGAAGAGAAGAAGGAGATGTCTTTGTGGGATTGAGCAATGCACAGATACGCGAGCTATACGAAACAGAGTATCCGATATTATTTAGAATTGCCTGTGCTTCTGGGTTGGGACGCGGTTTTGCGGACGATATGGTACAAGAGACATTTCAAACACTACTGGAAAAGAGGGATGACCCAAAGATAACCAGCCATGAAAATTTGAAGGGGTGGCTGGTTATTACGCTGAGAAATAAGATCGCATCTGAGATGCAGAGAAAGTGGCACCGTATGGAGCAACCGCTGACGGAGGTAACCGCGGGAGCTGAGACTTGCTATGAACCTTCTTTCCGTGATTCGTTGCCGCGTCAGTTGACAAAGGAAGAAAAGGATATCCTGTGCATGTACTATGAGGTACAACTAAGTCACCGGGAAATCGGAAAGATACTGGGGATCTCAGAGGCGGCAAGCCGTATGCGACTGATTCGAGCAAGAAGCAGCTATGAGAAATGGAAGAAACTTGAAGAGAGAGTAGAGAAAATGTCGTTATATAGTGGGGCATTAAACCAATATAAAAGAGAGGAGGTGCTGAGATGTCCGAAGCGGAAAGAGTGCTTAGAGACAGCAGGCAGGGCTCTTTGAAGCAATCTGGGGGACATCGGGAGAGAGAATTGCGTGATCGCTGGGCGGAACTTCTCTTGGGGGACAGCAGTTGCGGTGATGTGGCAACTGAATTGGCAGACATTGCAGAGGGGCTGCAGGAGTATGATTCGGACATGGTGGTCACGGACGATCAGGTGCAAGAGAGCTATAGGCGGTTTTGTGGAAAGAACCCGCAGCTCTTGGAGCCTGAGGAAATCGTGGTGCCTGCTACAGTAGAAAGTAAAAAACCTTTTGCGAAAGCTTCCCACAAACCATTCAAGAGAATTGTTGTTCTGGCGGCCACACTTGTTCTGGTGCTGGCGCTATTTACGGTACAGGCATCCGGTTCCAATCTGTTTCGAACACTGGCCGAATGGACGGCATCTGTCCTTCGTATCGGTACGGATTCCTCTGGGCAGGTCTCTATGGGGGAGAATGACCTGGCGGAGGGAGAGATCCGGACGTATGCAACACCGGAGGAGATGCTGTCTGACCTGCACATAAAGGGAAGTCTGATTCCTACATGGGTTCCTGATCGATTTTCGGTGCAACGCTGTGAGGCAAAGAAGACGGAGGCGGGAATCAGCTGCCGCGTTGTTTACACTGTAGGTGACAATTATCTGGTTTTAAAGATATGGCAAAAGCCGGATGAGGACAACACTCTGGTCGAAAAGGATTTAGAGGATGTAGCAAGGCTCATTGTTGATGGAACCGAGCATTTCATCTTCTATGATGGGGAATCCGGTATGGAGAAAGCAGTATGGACACGGGGCAACTTGGGATGTGCCATTGTAGGAAGAGTATCACAAGAGGAAATGGTGGTAATAGTAGAGTCAATATACGAGGGAGTAATAAATGAAAAGGCTACTTAAAAAAATCATATCTTTTGTAATGGCTGTGTGCATTGTAGGGGGAATGACGACTGCATACGCGGCAACAGATGCCAGCGCATATTTGTCTAGCTATCGGGCTACCTGTACGGCCAAAAGTGGAGGCTTGATCTCGGTGACCGTTGAAGTAGATGGAGCGGGGATCATGGATGACATCGGGGCAGCAAAGATTTATGTCTATAGATCAACAGACAACAAACTCTTTGAATATTTCTGCACATTTGACTGCAAAGACTATCCCGCTATGATGGGCCACAATACGGACTGGTACTATGAAACGCCTATTACTTTCCGGGGAGCAGTGGGATATTACTACTATGTCAATGTGGATGTGTATGCGGGAAAAGATGGGGGATCCAGTACACGAACATACAGGACAGTCTCTGTGCAGGCGAGGAGCTGAACCGGAAAGACGATAACGAGCATTGAAGTTTAAGGGAACGGCATGGCATTTGACATGCCGTTCCCTTGCCTGTTACACGCAAATAGAGGAAAAGTGAGTGAAAAATATTTGGGTGCTTGGTGCAGGAGGTTTTGGCAAACTCTATGAACGGGTTGTCTGTTGGCAGAAAAAGATCGTACAGAGGTCGTTGATAGATTTAGAGCATCATGGATTTCTGGAATGCACCCATCGCCGCCGTCTTAGCGGCAGTCTGACCAGCGACCTGTATCGTGCCAAGTGAACGGGGAAAGAGCGCAGTGAAGTTGATGACGGGTGTATCGGTCGATACACCCGTCATTCTTCATTATTCTTTTTCTCGGCGTTGGCAGCGGCGTGAGCCTTGTCACGGTTCTTGCGCTGGGAGATGAGGTCGGCATCTCTGGCGGTTTCGTATTCTATTGCAAAAGCCTCATCCTGCGCTTGCAGGGCCTCGATGGTGCGTTTGACGATCTGCTGGTGCAGCAGGTTATCACCGTTGGCCTGTGGCATTTTGTGTCTCTCCTGGGCATAATAATAGACTCAGCCAGATGGAGCGACATCCTTCGCAAATAATGATTTATGAAAAAGCTGTGCCGTCCGCGCAACAGAATACCCAAAAAGCGGCAGGTGTGCAATTGCACCTGCCGCTTTTCGATAGCGTGACAAATTTCACACACTGTGCTATACTACTCCCATCACCACCAAGGAGGCCGTATAATCATGCGTATCAACTGGTTCAAGGACGAAAATCATCTTGTATATATCAACGGCGAAACGCAACTGGCGGAGCTGGAGAGGACGCTGCATTTCCGCGGCCTGGAGGAAGCCGCCAACGAGCTGCGGCAGCACCCCACGGCGGAGGGTTTTACCATCAAAGGGCCCAAGCGCACCAGCGGGCGGCTGTTCGTGCCTGATCTGACCTTCGGCGAGCATATCGAGATGGGCGAAAATATCTTCTTCTACATGGGCGAGATGCAGGAGTGCTACGTCATCTACTGGCCGGACGCACCGGTGGCAAAGTGAGGCGGCATCGCACATGACATTCCTGCAAAAGCATCACGGGCAGATGTCCGATTCCATGCTGACGGCTTTTTTCATCATCCTGTCCGGCGGCCTGCAGGACGCCTACACCTACTGCTGCCGGGGCAAGGTGTTCGCCAACGCCCAGACCGGCAACATCGTGCTGCTGAGTACCCATCTGTTCGAGGGCGACTGGGGACAGGCCCTGCGGTACTTAGTCCCTGTGCTGGCGTTCCTGCTGGGTATCTATATCGCGGAGTGCGTCCACCGGCACTTCAAGCGGATGGAGAAGGTACACTGGCGGCAGCTCATCATTCTGGCGGAGATCGTACTGCTGGCGGCGGTGGGTTTCCTGCCGGAAACGCTGAACACCACCGCCAACGCCGTGGTGTCCTTCGTGTGCGCCATGCAGGTGCAGACCTTCCGCAAGGTGCGGGGTCACGCCTACGCCAGCACCATGTGCATCGGCAATATGCGTAGCGGTACGGAGGCGCTGTGCGCCTACTTCCATACGAAAGACAAAGAGATCCTCCGCAAGGCGCTGACGTATTTTGGTGTGGTGCTTCTGTTCGCGCTGGGTGCGGGTATCGGCAGCATAGCCACGGTCCATTGGGGCGTGGGAACGATCTGGCTGTCCTGCGGTCTGCTGACCGTCAGCTTCCTCATCATGTTCATCCACGATGAGGAGCAAAAGCTCGGTGAATAAAAAGCGACTCCAACTGCGCTCTCTCCTTCGCAGTTGGAGTCATTTTTTGAGGTAAATCCTCATGGAAAAGAAAAAGTATGGTTGGCTGAACCATGTCCTTATCATAGCAGGTCGAATAGTGTTCGTGAAGCGCATCTTTGTTCTTGAAAACATGAGGACTTGTATAGTATAATGCTCCTCGAAATGAGGTGCGCCATGAGTATTTCCAAATATCAGGTATTTCTGAAAACCGTCTCCTGCGGCAGCTTCTCCAAGGCGGCGGAGGCTATGAACTTCACCCAGTCCGGCATCAGCCACGCCATCAACTCGCTGGAAAACGAGCTGGGCGTAAAGCTGTTGAGCCGCAACCGCGGCGGCGTGGTGCTGACGGCGGACGGACGGGCAGTGCTGCCCAAGATCGAAAAGCTGTGCGCCGCCCACCATTCTCTCATGCAGACGGTGGAGGGGCTGAAGGACATGGACAGCGGCCTTGTGAAGATCGCCACCTTCTCCAGCGTGTCCGCACAGTGGCTGCCCCGCATCCTCAAGAGCTTCGGCAAGATATACCCTAATATCGAATTTGAAGTCGTCACCGGCGACTTCTACGACCAGATCGAGGGCTGGATCGTCAACGGCACGGTGGACTGTGGCTTTCTGCGCCTGCCGTCGGTGAAGCGCTTGCAGACCTACGCCCTGCACCGGGACGAATTGCAGGTCATCGTCCCCTGTGACCATCCCTACGCCGACCGTGACCCGTTCCCTGTGTCTGCCTTAGCGGAGGAACCGTTCATCCAGCTGGAGGAGGGCGACGACTACGAGATCATGGCGGCCTTTGACGAGATGGGCATCCGCCCCAACGTGAAGTACATCGCGCGGGAGGACAGAACGATTCTCGCCATGGTGTCGGAGGGGCTGGGCATCAGCCTGCTGCCGGAGCTGATGGTGCGCCACAGCCCCACGCCCATCAAGGTCTGCCATGCGCCCCTGCATTTCTACCGTACCATCGGCATCGGCGTCAAGGACAAGAAGGCGCTTTCCAACTCCACCCGTCTGTTCGTGGACTATGTGCGGACGTGGGTGGCGGAAAACGGGAATACATAAACGTTCAACTTTCGCTAAAAAAGCATGAGAACACGTCATGTAATACAGACAAGAACGCAGTTCCCATACGGCTTTGCGGGAACGAACAAGCGACGCCGCAAAAATGTATCCTTCCGCGAAACAAATACCCTCTTGCAAAACGGCGGGGTGTTCATCATAATAGCACCCGTAGCCCCCGAAAAGTGAATAGGCTTACCGGTCTGAAACGCTGCGGTGTTTCGGTGAAAGTTGGAATGTGGGTCAAAGTCCCCGCGAACAGGTCACTGTGAGGCTCCTCTGAGGCAGGAGATAAGTCAGGTCGCGCCGGTAAGCGTCACAAATGCACACGCCTGAAACCGAGCTGCATGAACGGGGGCTTCGCGCCTGTTTACACGAGAGAAGCGTCGGCATTTGCCGGCGCTTTTTGCATGAAGTCAGGGCACCTATGGGGGACGGAAAGGTGCTTGAAAAAATGGGAGAACGCAGGAAATACGTCCGCAGGGACGCCACGGTGGAACGGTTGTCCGCTATCTTTTTAGAGGATATGGAGGGGAGCGTAAAGCCATCCACGCTGGCGTGCTACCGCCGCAACATCCAATGCCACATCCTGCCGACGCTGGGCGAGTGCGTGGCAGCGGAACTGACGGCGGCGGAGATCAACGACTTCATCCAGCAGTTACAGGAGGACTATTCGCCCAAGCTGGTGCGAGAAATCGGTGGCCTTCTGCTGCGGATCGTAGGTATGGCCGGTGTGGGCTACGGCGAGGATGTGACGCTGCCGAAGGTGCGGCAGAAGGCCGTGGAGGTGTTCACAGAGCCGGAGCTGAAGCAGATGGGGCAGGTCATTCTGCGCCGTCCGGACAGGACGGGACTGGGGGTGCTGCTGACAGCCTACACCGGATTGCGGCTGGGAGAGCTGTGCGGCCTGCAATGGCAGGACGTGGATGCCGGTGCGGGATTGCTGCACATCCAGCGGACGGTGGAGCGCATTTCCCAGACAGACGGCGGGACGTGCCTGACGGTACAGCCGCCCAAAACGGAGAACTCCGAGCGCTGGATACCCATTCCAAAAGAGATGCTGCGGATGCTGAAGCCGGAGACAAAGAAGCCGGACAGCTACCTGCTGACCGGCGGGGAGATTGTCCCTGACCCGCGGGCGATGCAATACCGCTATAAGGTGTTGTTGGAGCGCTGCGGCGTGCGGTATCGGAATTTTCATTGTCTGCGGCACAGCTACGCCACGCGGTGTGTGGAGCGAGGGGTGGACGTGAAAAGCGTCAGCGAACTGCTGGGGCACGCCGATGTTCGCACCACCCTGCGGCTGTACGTCCACTCGTCTATGGACTACAAGCGCAGAGCCGTGGAGGGGATAGGATTTTTGAAAGGAATAACGTAAAAAAGGACGCCGAAAGGCGTCCTTTTTCCTATCCAAAAATGGCACAAAAATTTTCGCAAAGTAACATACTTTGCGAAAACTTTCCAATTTCAACCGAATAACAGTATATACCAGTCGTTTTTCCGTGTCAACAACGAGTTCAAATTTTCGACTTTTTCTGGCATAAATCTGGAATGCCTTGCAGCGCAAGGCGTCCCGCGCGTTTTCGCAAAGTATGTTACTTTGCGAAAGAAATCGAGGCCAAAAACTGAATAAAAGGTCTTGCGAAGTCGTGTGGCTGTCGCTGTAAAGACGGTATATCATTACCGTCAGGCGGCAGTTTTGAAGGAACGGGGTGATACCCCCTGCGGACGGCGCTGTTGACGTAAGGAATGGACCAAAGCGGCAGAAATGCCGTGTGGCGAATAGCAGCCATTGGAGCGAACGCTCTGAGAAGGTAGGTTCAGGTACGAGAAGGGCAAAAGCCCTTCGTGACGTTAGGGCAGAAGAATTGCACGATGGAGGATCAGTGTTGTACAGCGGGCGATCTCTCCCTGACGGCATAGGCGGGAGTGCGCGCTGGCGAGATTCGTCAGCGCATTTTCATTTCTGCCGGATCACCGCTGGTTTTCTTCGGAAAACCGGCGATTTTTGTAAGGGAGGACTATGCCATGTCACACAGGAATCCTCGCGAGAGATTTGACTACAAGAGTTGGTTTGAGCGTAATGTGGCCAAGCGTACCGTGGCGGCGCTGGAAGCGCGGGACGCGGCCTTTGCCGAAAAGCACGCGGGCACGCCCCTGCGGGAGCTGGCGCTGTATCTGGCCCGATGCGCCCGCACCCTGCGCCACAGCCCCGCCCCCTGTGAGGTGGACGGCGGCGTGTTCATCGAGCAGCGCTTCGGAAGCTGGGACGCGGCGCTGCGGGCGGCGTGTCTGCCGCCTACGCGGACGAAGGCGAAGCTGAACGGCACGGCCCGCTACCGCAAGGAACGGGCCATACAGGAGCCGCTGTTCCTGGCGGAGCGCAAGGAAAAGAAGCGGCAGAAGCAGATCGAGAAAAACCTGCGGCAGGGCCAGCTGGCCCACGAGAAGGCCGTGAAGCGCCGCGCCGAGAAAGAAGCGGCAAAGGCCGCAGAGCAGGAGGTGTCCTGCTGAGTTACCCTTGTCAAGCCGAGACAGTCTGAACGGAGACTGTCAGCTTTCCATAAGGGTGGGAGGGGAAAAGCCGCCCCTCCCACCTCCTCTCTTTGTTGAACGGCAAGACCAAAACCACATACAAAAGCAAATATGTTACCCGTCCCTGCGGGGCAGGTAACGGGAAAAATACGCCCCATCTGCGGGGCGAGAAACAGGAATAGGAGCAAACACACATGATCTCTTTGAGTGAAATACTGCATACCATCGCCCAGGCGCTGATGATCCCCTGCCTCATTATACTGATAATTCTGATGGCCGGGGCGGTCTGGCAGATCGGCGACATCGTGGTTGAGTACATCGCGGAGCGCCGCAAGCATAAGTGTAACGTCCCCCAACTGCTGCGCGACGTACACGCGGCGGGCGCGGACGGCCTTGCGGAGCTGATTGAAAACAGCGGCCTGCTGCGGCGGCAGAAGAAGGCCCTGCTGGAGCTGGCGGAGAGCCGGGGGCTGCCCAAGGACACCCTGACGGCACTGGCGGAGCGCCTGCTGGCCACGGAGGAGGCGCGGAACGCCCGCACCACTTCCGTCACGGACATGATCGCCAAGCTGGGCCCCATGTTCGGCCTGCTGGGCACGCTGATACCCCTGGGCCCCGGCATCGTGGCGCTGGGACAGGGCGACACGGTGACGCTGTCGGAGTCCATGAACGTGGCATTCGACACCACCATCGCCGGCGTCATCAGCGCGGCGGTGGCCAGCGTCATCTCTCATATCCGCAAGCGCTGGTACAACGACGATATGGTGTCGCTGGAAACGCTGATGGAGGCAGTTCTGGAGGAGGTCACGAGCGATGTTGAAGGGTAAGTTTTCCTCCCGCCGCCGAGTGACGGAGGAGGTGGACGCCATGTCCGGGCTGGCGAACCTGTCGGACGTGATGCTGGTGTTCGCCTGCGGGCTGATGGCGGCGGTCATACTGAACTGGAACGTGGATCTGAGCAAGACCCGCGTGGAGATCCTCCAGCGGGAGCAGATGCAGGAGCTGGACAACGCGGAAGAGATGGAGCAGGACATCCAGTCCTCCAGCAGCTTCGAGCAGAAGGGCACGGTGTACGAAGACCCGGAGACAGGCAAATTGTATGTGGTGATGCCGAAAAGCGGTAACTAAATAGTTTTTATATAGATACGTTCAACAACGAGAGGAGACAGATCACATGAAGAAACGGACAAGCAGTATGTCCCGGCGCGTGGTGAGCCTGCTGATGAGCATGGTGCTCACGCTGACGCTGGTGACCCCCGCGGCCTTTGCCACGGAGGTGGTGGGCGGCAGCGGTACGGCCATCATCGAGGGCAACGCGAACCCGGCTGATGTCAACCCTAATGAGGATGCCGAGGGCAAGGACGACGAGAGCAAGAACACCGAGGACGGCAAGGACGAGCAGCCCACCAACCCCGGTGATGAGGACAAGAACCCCGGCGAGGGTGAGGACGATGTCAACGCGTCTTCCAATGAAGCCGATACTCAGGAGGGCGAAGGCACTGATACCCCCGTGGTTGCCCAGCGCACGGTGACACTGGAGAAGTGGAATAAAAATGCCGCTTATGATGTGAAGATCGTCATTCCCGCTGCGACTTCCGAGCCCGGCGAGGGCGAAACGACTGAAGCACCCGGCGAGGGCGAGAATGCCGGCAGCGGCAATGAAACGCTGAGCACCGAGTATACCGGCACCGATGAGAAAATCACTTTGAAATTGACCACGGAGGATTATACCGATAACCCCATTATTTATATCAAGTCCTCCGCGGATGAAGTTGTGGCCGAAACTACGCCCAAGCTGGGTGACGACGGCACACTGGAATATGTATTTACCGGAGAGGAAACCGACATCACTTTGTACTACGGCACGAAAGATGATTTTGTCTCTGCTTGGTATGGCGATGGCAGTGCTACAAAGTATACCATCCGCAGCGCCGAGGAGCTGGCGAATTTCGCACAGTTGGTGAATAGCGAGAATGATTTTTCCGGCAAGACCATCACGCTGGGTAAGAATATTGTGTTGGACGGCAGCGACTGGACGCCCATCGGCACAAAGGACAACCCGTTCAAGGGGACATTCAACGGCAGAAACGGTAGTACCTACTACACCATTTCCGGCCTGAATGGTGACCTGTTTGGTGTGGTAAATGGCATCATACAGTATGTGACCATTGACGGCGGCAAAGGTCGGTTGGTGGGCGAGCTGAAGTCCGGCAAGGTGGAGAACTGCATGTCCACGGCTAAGGTGGATAGCAGCGATGAAAATGCCGCAGTCGGCGGACTGGTGGGCATGGCCGAAACCAATGCGACGGTGTCCAGCAGCTATTACTACAACGCTGATAGCATCAACGTGCCTGCCGTGGGCGGCAGCGGCACGGTGACCAACTGCTTCTATCTGGCGGAGACTTCTACCTTTGATAAGAAAGGCACTGCCGATGACATCGGCGCACGTACAGCGGAGGAGTTCCAGCTGGGCCGTGTGGCGTATGAACTGGGGGCATCTTCTTCCGTTTGGGTATATGACACGACCAAGGCTGAAAAAATGCCGCAGTTGGGAAGCAGTTCCGAGACAATAGCGGTGGCAAGCGAGTTAAAGCTGACTAAGCCGGATAATCAGCCCGAAGGTGTAGTGGTCACACTTGGTAGCAGCGGCAAAAAGGTGCTGACCGATGCCGCCGGAAACCAATACTACTATGCTGCAAGCGGCTACCCCAACGGCGTATCTGATGTGCCGGTCACATTCACCGCGCCGACAGGATATCAAATCGTATTTGCTCCTGCGGCAACACAAGTGGGAGGAACAGACTACTATCTTCGTATAACCGGCAGTAATGTGGAGTATACCTATTCACTGGTCAAGGCCGACATTCGCTGGTATGAAAGCGCTGGGAAGGAAAAAAACTACGTTCTCAAGAGTGCTGACGAATTGATGGGTTTCTGCCTGCTGGCCAATGGAAGTATTGATGGCGAATCCAAGAATTTTGATGGATGGACTCTGTCGTTGGGTAATAGCATTGATCTGGAAAATAGCGAATGGAAGCCTATCCGAAGTTTTGCAGGTGCTTTTGATGGCAAGGGCTATGAGATCACGGGCTTAAATGTAAACTACAAAGGTGATGACTTCAATTCAAAGACTGCGGGAATGTTTGAAAAACTGGATTCGACTGGCAAAATATTGAGCCTTGCCGTATCGGGATCAGTGAAGGCAGACGGCAAGATAAATTATGTGGGCGGAATTGTCGGTACGACTGAAAGTGGAAGCGAAATCCGTTTTTGCCGCAGTAATATTGCTGTTGAAGTCGATGCTACAAATGGCTCTGCTACTCCCTTGTTATACGGCGGTGTGGCGGGTAGAGTTCAAGGTGCGATTTCCAACTGCTTAAATGAAGGAACGATAACCGTAAAGAAAATTAATAGCAAGAATTGTTACATTGGTGGTGTCGCCGGACAGGTCGACAGTGCAGCGGATCTCTGCTGGAATACCGGCAGTGTAACCGCTTCTGGAACGGCTAAGAAAAAAATATATACCGGCGGTATTGTCGGATACGGAGCTGCAACAAACTGCTATAACAACGGGAGTGTCACTGGTGCAACCGGTAAGAATAAAAAAAATAAATATGTGACGGGCGGCATTTCGGGCAATGGCAACGTGACCAACAGCTATAACCTCGGAGCTGTGAGTGGCCAAGGTGCTGCTGGTATCACTGGCAGCGGCACGGTGGTCAACAGCTACTATGCTGATATTGCCGGGAAAACCGGTATCTACGTCAAGGACAGTGCTGGTATCACTGACGCCGACAAGTCTCAAAGTATCACAATAACCGAAGTCGATGGGAAAAAGGCCTATAAAGTCGGCAATGTTGAGCTGGTGGATGTGCTGAATGGAGCCTGCAAAAATATTTCCGGTGCACTGGAGTGGATCAACAAGCAGGAGGCGCCCAATAACCCCGTGCATATCACGCGCTGGGACGGCAGCTTTGAACCCGGCGTGAAGGGCGTGATCACCCTTGTCTATGACCCCAACGGCGGCGAAGGAGCGGCTGTAACGGAGCAGCAGCGGGTCGAAGGCGATACCGACGGAAGCTTCACCATTAAGTCCGATACGGAGTTGGGCTTCAAGCACGAGAACGGCACATTCCTCGGCTGGAGCAAGACGGCCGGCGGTGAGGTTGCGTTCAAGCTGAAAAACGACGGCAGCATTACCCCTGCCTCCGTAAGCGTAAAGAAAGATGAAACGTTGACGCTCTATGCCGTGTGGTCTCCGATATGGGCGGGCAGCGGCACGGAAGCTGCTCCCTATGAGATTCCCGATGTCGGTAAGCTGACTGCCCTGCAAACGCAGGTCAATGAAAACGGCTTCAGCTACACCGGCAAGTGGTTCAGGCTGACCAATAACATCGATCTGAACAACGAGCTGTGGACGCCCATCGGCATCGATGCCCCTGTCTCTTATACACATCTCCGAGC
>ENA-OZKZ01000675-OZKZ01000675.1-human-gut-metagenome-genome-assembly--contig:-NODE-675-length-16544-cov-3.969131_pt1 | contig 16544 bp, 15 predicted proteins | sample MGYA00244828_ERZ653768 | MGnify/ENA primary metagenome ERZ653768 (study PRJEB26926, sample SAMN06165273) | human gut metagenome | biome: ENVO:00009003; feature: ENVO:2100002; material: ENVO:00002003...
GTCCTCTCTGCCAAGGGGCTGCTGGACGTGAACCCCGATCCCACCCGCGAGGAGGCCGCCTTCGCCATCCGCAACAATATCTGCCGCTGCACCGGTTACGTGAAGATCATCGACGGCATCCTGCTGGCGGCTAAGATATTCCGCGAGGGCAAGCTGCCCGCCCCCTCCGCCGACGACTGGCAGATGGGCAGCCGCGTCCACCGACTGGACGTGGAGGAAAAGGTGCTGGGCTACGGTCAGTACCCCGATGATATCTATGTGGACGGTATGTGCTACGGCGGTGCGGTCCGCAGCCAGTATGCCCGCGCCCGCGTTCTCTCCATCGACACCAGCGAGGCCGAAGCGCTGCCCGGCGTGATCTGCGTGGCCACGCAGAAGGATATCCCCGGCAAGGTCAACGTGGGCCATCTGAAGAAGGACCAGCCCACCCTGATCGGCGTGGGCGAGCTGGTACACTACCTGGGCGACAGTGTGGCACTGGTCTGCGCCGTGGATCAGGAGACGGTGGAGGCCGCCAAGAAGCTGGTGAAGGTGGAGTACGAAGTCCTGCCCGCCGTCCGCAACCCCGTGGAGGCCGCCGTCCCCGGCGCGCCGCTGGTGTTCGAAACGGACGAGAACAACGTACAGGCCTACAAGCACGTTTCCCGCGGCGACGCGGAGGGCGCTATCAAAAATTCCAAATATGTGCTGACCGAGCACTTCTCCACCCCGTGGACGGAGCACGCCTTCCTGGAGCCGGAGTGCTGTGTGGCGCTGCCGCTGGACAACGGCGGCGTAAAGCTGCTGACCACGGACCAGAGTGCCCACACCACCATGCATGAGTGCGCGTCCATGCTGGGCGTGGACTACGACCACTGCCAGGTGCAGAACTGCCTGGTGGGCGGCGGCTTCGGCGGCAAGGAGGATATGTCCGTCCAACACCACGCCGCACTGCTGTGTTACCTGAGCCGCCGGCCCGTCAAGTTCAAGCTCAGCCGCCAGGAGTCCATCCTCGTCCATCCCAAGCGCCACAGCATGGACATGGACTTCACCATGGGCTGCGACGAAAACGGCATCATTCAGGGTGTCAAGGCCAGCGTGGTATCCGACACCGGCGCGTTCGCCTCTCTGGGCGGCCCCGTGCTGGAGCGCGCCTGCACCCACGCCGCCGGCCCCTATGCCTACGAGAACTTCGAGATCGAGGGCCGCGCCTACTACACCAACAACCCCCCCGCCGGCGCTTTCCGGGGCTTCGGCGTCACCCAGACCTGCTTCTGCACCGAGACGCTGCTGAACCAGATGGCCGACCTGGTAGGCATCTCCCCCTGGGAGATCCGCTACCGCAACGCCATTCGCCCCGGCGGTGTGCTGCCCAACGGCCAGATCGTGGATGACTCCACCGGTCTGGTAGAGACACTGGAGGCCATCAAGCCCGCCTATGACGAGGCGGTGAAAAACGGCGATCCGGTGGGTATCGCCTGCGCCATGAAGAACGCCGGCGTAGGCGTGGGCATTCCCGACTGGGGCCGCTGCAAGCTCATCGTGGAGGGCGACGGCAAGGTGCACATCTACTCCGGCGCCAGCTGCATCGGCCAGGGACTGGGCACCGTGCTGGTGCAGGTGGTGGTCACCAACACCGGGCTGCACCGGGACGATATCGTCTATGAGCGCAGCAATACCTGGATCGCCCCCGACTCCGGCGACACCTCCGGCTCCCGCCAGACCCTTGTCACCGGCGAGGCCACCCGCCGCGCCTGCGAAAAGCTGAAGGCGGAGCTGGACGCCGGCAAATCCCTTGCCGACCTGAAGGGCACGGAGTTCTACGGCGAGTATCTGGCCAAGACCGACCCGCTGGGCGCCGACGTACCCAACCCCGTCAGCCACGTGGCCTACGGCTACGCCACCCAGATGTGTATTCTGGATAAGGAGACGGGCCGCATCAAGAAGATGGTGGCCGCCCATGACGTGGGCAAGGCCGTGAATCCCCTCAGCGTGGAGGGTCAGATCGAGGGCGGCGTGGTCATGTCCATGGGCTACGCGCTGACGGAGAAATACCCCATCGACGAGAACTGCAAGCCCACCGCCAAATACGGTATGCTGGGCCTGTTCCGCGCCAACCAGATCCCCCCGGAGATCCAGGCCATCGTGGTGGAGAAGCCTGGGCTGAACGTGGCCGGCGGTGCCATCGGCATCGGTGAGATCACCTCCATCCCCACCGCCCCTGCCATTGCCGACGCCTATTACCGCCTCACCGGCGAACGGGAATTCAGTCTGCCGCTGAAGAACACCCCCTACGCACCCAAGAAATAAACGTAAAAGAGCACCCCAAAGGGGTGCTCTTTCATATCTGTCTATCCTCCTGTACCGCGGCCAGCGCCTCCACCGTGTCCACATCCCGCAGCTCCGCCGCGGACGTCTCATACAGCAGCAGCGCGTCCGGGTGTGCGCGGATGACCACGTTGCCGCCCACATCGCCCTCCAGCGCCATCAGCTCCGGGAAAAACTTCCGGGGAAAGATGCACGGGTTGCCCCGCACGCCGTTATGGGCCAGGCCCACGATATGGTCCGGATGCGTCCGGAAATATTCGAGCTCCCGCCGCACCGTCTCCTGCTCCAGAAGCGGCTGATCCGCCACCTGATATAGAATAGCGTCGCAGCCCGCCATGGCCTCGGTGCCCAGACGCACCGTGCGGCTCAGGCCGTCCTCCGGACGGTCGTTCCGCACCACCGTGAAGCCGAATTCCTCTGCCAGTGCCGCGGCGGCATCGTACTGCGTCACCACCGTCACCTGCGCGAATTCCTCCGCCGGCACCGCCTCCAGCGAACGGCGCAGCAGACTTTTTCCGTCCACCACAGCCTCCAGCTTATTGCGCCCGAAGCGGCTGCCGCTGCCCGCCGCCATGACCAGGCAGCCGATCCGCAGCTCCGCCATGCAAACCACCCTCTTTCGTGTGTTCCAGTGTATCAGCTTCAGTATGCCCCGTCAAGCTTCGCCGTATCGTTATTCCGAAAATAAAATCACGCTTTCGCTGTACATTTTCCCTGTCCCGTGCTATAATTTTTGTGAATATGTATCATTAGCAAAAAATATAGACGACATTTCCAAGTTTTGCAACAGGAGGCTGCCTACTATGAGTAAGGTGGGAAAGAGCGAGATCCGTGTGGACGCCTTTGACAAGGCCACCGGGCGGACAAAATACTACGAGGACCGTATGCCTGCGGGCGCGCTGTATGCCCGCATCAAGCACGCCACTATCGCCCACGGCTACGTCAAGTCCATTGACACGTCCGCGGCTGAGGCGATCGAGGGCGTGGTGAAGGTGCTGACCTGCTTCGACGTGCCGGAGCACTGCTTCCCCACGGCGGGTCATCCCTGGTCCATGGATCCCGGCCATCAGGACGTGGCCGACCGCAACCTGCTGAACCGTCATGTGCGCTACTACGGCGATGATATCGCCGTGGTCATCGCCGAGGATGAGGTGTCCGCTATGCAGGGCGTCCGCGCCCTGAAGGTGGAGTATGATGAGCTTCCCTTCGTGCTGGACGTGCAGAAGGCCATGGAGCCCGGCGCGCCCCAGCTCCATGAGGGCTATTCCAACAACATCCTCAAGCACTCCGATATCCGCAAGGGCGACTATCAGGCTGCCATTCAGGAGCCGGGACTCATCAAGGTGGAGGGCTGGTACGACACGCCTACTGTGCAGCACAGCCACATCGAGAACCACGGTTGCTTTGCCTATGAGGAAAACGGCCGTATCGTCGTGGTGGCGTCCACCCAGATCCCCCATATCATCCGCCGCATCGTGGGCCAGGCCCTGGGCCGTCCCTGGGCGGACATTCAGATCATCAAGCCCTACATCGGCGGCGGCTTCGGCAACAAGCAGGACGCCCTGTATGAGCCCCTGTGCGCCTGGTGCACCACCCAGGTGGGCGGCCGCTGCGTCCGTATCGACTGCACCCGGGAGGAGACGTTCGTCTCTAACCGCGTGCGCCACGCCATCCGCTTCCACATCGTCACCTGGCTCCACAAGGACGGCTCCATTGCCGCACGGAAAGTAGAGTGCTTCTCCAACCAGGGCGCTTATGCCTCCCACGGCCACTCCATCGTGGCCAAGGCCATGGGCTCCTTCCCCCAGATCTACCCCTGCGACAACTTCGAGGGCGACGCCTGGACGGTATACACCAACCGCCCGGTGGCCGGCGCCATGCGCGGTTACGGCATGCCTCAGGCCTCCTTTGCCGACGATGCCAACATTGACGAGTGCGCCAAGGCTGTTGGCATGGATCCGCTGGAGTACCGCATGAAGTACATCATGCCCAAGGGCTTCCACGACGGCTTCTCCGGCAACACCAACTACTACGACTCCTTCCGTGAGTGCCTGGAAAAGGGCAAGGAATACATAGAGTACGACAAAAAGAAGGCCGAGTATGCCAAGGATACCGGCAACATCCGCCGGGGTATCGGCGTGGCGGCGTTCTGGTACAACACCGCCGTCTATCCCATCTCGCTGGAGACCTCCAGCAACCGTATGCTGCTGAATTTGGACGGCACCGTCACCATGCAGTGCGGCGAGACGGAGATCGGCCAGGGCGCTGATACCGCTTACGCCCAGATGACCGCCGAGGCCGTGGGCCTGAAGAGCTACCGGGACGTCCGCGTGGTCTCCTGCCAGGATACGGATATCACGCCCACCGGCCTGGGCGCTTACGCCAGCCGCCAGACCTATGTGGCCGGCTTCTCCATCCGCCAGACGGCGACCCTGCTGCGGCAGAAGATCCTGGCCTACGCCACCAAGCTGACCCGCCAGGCCGTGGATAATATGGATATCGTGGACGGCAATATCGTCCGCAAGCAGGATGGCGCGGTGCTCATGAGCCTGAGTGAACTGGCCATGACCGCCCAGTACAACGCGGCGGACAGCGAGCACATCACCGCCGAATCCACCTACACCATCCGCAACAATGCCTACTCCTTCGGCTGTACCTTCGCCGATGTGGAGGTAGACATCGCCCTGTGCAAGGTCAAGCTGAACAAGATCATCAACGTTCACGACTGCGGCAGCCTCATCAACCCCGCCCTGGCGGAGGCCCAGGTCCACGGCGGTATGTCCATGGCCATCGGCTACGGTATGAGCGAGCAGCTGCTGTTCGATGAAAAGACCGGCAAGCCCCTGAACAACAATCTGCTGGACTACAAGCTGTCCACCTTTATGGATCACCCCCATCTGGAGGCGCAGTTCGTGGAGAATCCCGAGCCCACCTCCCCCTTCGGCACCAAGGCGCTGGGTGAGCCGCCGGCCTGCTCCGGCGCGCCGGCCATCCGCAACGCCATTCTCAACGCCACCGGCGTGGCCATCGACTGCACACCCATCACGCCCCACGTGCTGTTCGCCGAGTTCAGCAAGGCGGGCCTGATCCACGACAGCTGGAATGAAAAGGAGGGCAACTAAGCCATGTATGATATGAAAGCCTTATACGAGGCCTCCAGCGTGGAAAACGCGGTGGCCCTCCGTCTGGAGCATCCGGAAGCCCAGATCATCGCCGGCGGCAGCGACGTACTGGTGCAGATGCGCGAGGGCAAGCGCGCCGGTGCGGAGCTGATCTCCATCTACGGGCTGGACGAGCTGCGCGGCATCACCATTGACGCCGACGAGAACATCCGCATCGGCAGTCTGACCAGCTTCTCCCACATTACCCGCGACCCCATCATCCAGCAGTATATCAACGTGCTGGGTGAGGCCGTGGATATGGTGGGCGGCCCCCAGATCCGCAACATCGGCACCATCGGCGGCAACACCTGCAACGGCGTGACCTCCGCCGACTCCTCCTCCACCCTCCACGCATGGGATGCCATCGTGGAGCTGACCGGTAAAAACGGCGTCCGCCGCCTGCCCATCCATGAGTTCTATATCAAGGCCGGCAAGGTGGACATCCGCGCAGAGGACGGCGAAATTCAGACCGCCATCCTTATCCCCAAGGAGAGCTATGACCGCTGCTATGGCCACTACATCAAGTACGCCATGCGGAACGCCATGGACATCGCCACCCTGGGGTGCAGCGTCAACGTCCGGCTCAGCGAGGACAAGAAGACCATTGAGCGTGCCCGCATCGCCTACGGCGTAGCCGGCCCCGTGCCCCTGCGGTGTGCCAGCGCTGAAGCGGCAGCCCAGGGCAAGCCCCTGACCGAGGAGACGGTGGAGACTTTTGCCCACACCATCCTGGACGATATCAACCCCCGTGACAGCTGGCGCGCCAGCAAGGCCTTCCGGCAGCACATCGCCGTGGAGATCGCCAAGCGCTGTCTCGTAAAATCCATTGAGCTGGCAGGAGGTGAGCTGGCATGAGCAAGCAGTATAAGCTGATCCGCTGCAATATCAACGGCAAGGACGTAGAGAAGATGGTGGACGTTCGCGCCAGCCTGACCGATATGCTCCGCAATGACTATCACCTGACCTCCGTGAAAAAGGGCTGCGAGGTAGGCGAGTGCGGTGCCTGCACCGTCCTCATCGACGGCGAGACGTTCAACTCCTGCATCTATCTGGCCGTGTGGGCCGACGGCAAGCACATCCGCACACTGGAGGGCTTGCTCAGCCCCGACGGTGAGCCCAGCGACATCCAGCAGGCCTTTATGGAGGAGTCCGCCATCCAGTGCGGTTTCTGCACCCCCGGCTTTCTGATGACTGCCGTGGAGATCCTGGACAGCGGCAAGCTCTACTCCGATGCGGAGCTCCGCAAGCTGCTCTCCGGTCACCTGTGCCGCTGCACCGGATATGAGAACATTCTCAAAGCGGTGAAAAAGACCATGTACCGCCGCCTGGGTATGGAGATGCCCACCATTTGATGCCCGCAAAAAGGCCGCCCGGATGGGCGGCCTTTTTTATTTCTCTGTGCGGAAGCCGAACAATTCCCGAAACAGCTCCTGTCCGTAGGCATCCAGCTTTCGGCAGTACGCGTCATAGGCCTCCATGATCTGTCGGGCCTCGTCGGTAAGCTGCGCGCCGCCGCCGCCGGAGCCACCGATGGTGGACCGGAGCAGTTTACAGCCGAAGCCCTGCTCCGCCGCCCGGACGATGCTCCACGCCTTGGAATACGCCATGTTCATGGAGGCCGCGGCCGCGCGCAGGGAATGGTTCTGCGCCACCGCGCCCAACAGCCGGTGAACCCCGGGACCGTAGCACTTTTCCTCCGCGAACAGGCGGGCGGTGATATGGACGATGATGTTGTCGTTCACTGAAGCACCTTCTTTCCTTTCTTGAGTCCATTTTACCAGACCTGCGTCCCCCCGTCAACGGGGCTTTGTTGACAACCCTCTCTCGTTGTGTTATTGTACGGATAACGAAAATATGAGGTGATACTATGCTTGTTTTGATACGCGGCGCAGGCGACATTGCCACCGGCATCGCTTTGCGGCTGTACCGCACCGGGATACAGGTGGTCATGACCGACCTGCCCCGCCCCACCGCCATACGGCGGACGGTGTGCTTCTCCCCCGCCATTACCGACGGCGAAACGGTGGTAGAGGATGTGCGGGCCGTCCGCGCCGACAGCCCGGCGCAGGCGCTGTCCCTGCTGGCGCAGGGTGCGGTACCCGTCCTCCCCGACCCGGAGTGCCTGTGCCGTGAGCAGCTGCACCCGGACGCCCTGGTGGACGCCATACTGGCCAAGCGCAATCTGGGCACCCGCATCACCGACGCCCCCGTGGTGGTAGGCATCGGGCCCGGCTTCACCGCCGGAGAGGACTGCCACGCGGTAGTGGAGACCATGCGCGGCCACACCCTGGGCCGCGCCATCTATCAGGGCAGCGCCCTGCCCAACACCAACATCCCCGGCCTCATCGGCGGCTACGCCGGTGAGCGCGTGCTTCGCGCCCCGGCGGACGGCATCTTCACCCGGATACTGGACATCGGCGACGAGGTCCAGCCCGGTGACATCGCCGGGACCGTGAACGGCCAGCCCATGAAATGCACCATCGGCGGCGTGGTGCGGGGCATCCTGCCCAGCGGCACGCCGGTACACCTGGGAATGAAATCCGGCGACGTGGACCCACGGTGCCAACCGGAATACTGCACCACTGCCTCGGACAAGGCGCTGGCCGTGGGCGGCGGCGCACTGGAGGCCATACTGCACCTGACCGGTGCACTGCGATAGGAGACAAGTCATGGAAGAACAGAACATCAAGCTGACTAAGCTGACCAAGTGCGCCGGCTGCGGCGCCAAGGTGGGCGCAGGTGTGCTGGCCCAACTGCTGGAGGGCATCCGCGTGCACCACGACCCCAATTTGCTGGTGGGCTTCGACAAGAGCGACGACGCCTCCGTATATAAGATCAGCGACGAGCTGGCCCTGGTACAGACGGTGGACTTCTTCCCCCCCATCGCCGACGACCCCTATCTCTTCGGCCAGATCGCCGCCACCAACGCCCTCAGCGACGTGTATGCCATGGGCGGCGAGCCGAAGCTGTGTCTGAACATCATGGCCGTGCCGGAGGATATGCCGAAGGAGGCCGTGCATGACATCCTTCGGGGCGGCTATGACAAGGTTTATGAGGCCGGGGCCCTGATCACCGGCGGTCACAGCATCCTGGACGATGAGCCGAAATACGGCCTGGCCGTGACCGGCTTTGTTCACCCGGACAAAATGCTCACCAATTCCGCCGCGCGGCCCGGCGACGTGCTGGTACTGACCAAGCCCATCGGCATCGGCGTGCTGACCAGCGCCGGGAAGGCCGACCTGCTGACGAAAGAGACAGTGGACTTCATGAACCGGATGATGACCACTCTGAACAAGGCCGCCCGGGACGTGATGGTCCGCTATCGGGTCCACGCCTGCACCGACGTGACCGGCTTCGGTCTGATGGGCCACGGCTTCGAGATGGCCCAGGGCAGCGACGTGGCACTGCATATCGACGTGTCCGCCATCGACCTGATCCCGGAGGCACTGGAATTCGCCCGGATGGGCGTGCTGCCCGCCGGTATGTACCGCAACCGCAGCTTCGCTGAAGCCGGTGTGGACGTGGGCACCACCGAGCTGGCCGTACAGGACCTGCTGTTCGACCCCCAGACCTCCGGCGGCCTGCTGATGGCCGTAGACCCTGCGGACGCGGACGCGCTGCTGGCGGAGCTGACACCGGTGGTCCCCAGTGCCCAGCGTATCGGCACCGTGGGCGAATATCACGGCGGCAAGCGTATTCTTCTGCGATAACCAAAAACCGGGCGGCAGTGCCGCCCGGTTTAATTTATGCCAAGGCCCGTATGGCCGCCAGTGCCGCGTCCACGTCCGCTTCCGTGCTGGCCCAGCCCAGCGAAAACCGCACAGTGCCCTGGGGAAACGTCCCCAGTGTTTTGTGGGCCGAGGGCGCACAGTGCAGGCCGCAGCGGGTCAGGATGCCGTACTGCGCTTCCAGCGCATAGGCCATCTCGGCGTTGTCACGGCGCAGGAAGTCCACGGAGATGACGCCCACCCGACGATCCATGTTCCGAGGGCCCACCAGCCGGACCCCGGAAATATCCGCAAGACCGTCCAGAAACCGGGCGCACAGCGCCCTCTCGTGCTGCCGCAGAACGTCCACGCCCGTCTCCTCAATAAAGCGCAGGGCCGCCTCCCAGCCGTAGCAGCCGGGGAGATTGGCTGTACCGGACTCAAATCGGTCCGGCAGATAGGGCGGCAGGTACTCGCTGTCCGAGGCACTGCCGGTGCCGCCGGCGATCAGAGGCGTCAGCTTTTGGGCGAAATCGTCCCGCAGCAGCAGCGCACCCACGCCGCCGGGGCCCAGCAGCCCCTTGTGGCCCGGTACCGCCATGGCACTGAGGCCGAAAGCCTGAAAGTCCACAGGGAGGTGTCCCGCCGTCTGGGCGGCGTCCAGCGCAAAGGGCACGCCCTTTTCCGTGCAGATGCGGCCGATAGCCGCCGCGTCCTGTACCGCGCCGCAGACGTTGGAGCCGTGGGCCATGATGACCAGTTTCGTATTCTCCCGGAACAGCCCCGGCAGGGCGTCCAGCTCTGCGAAACCCTCGGCATTGCAGGGAATACGGCTGACCGCCACTCCCGGCAGGCGCAACAGCGGCCGCATGACCGCGTTGTGCTCCATGCTGCTGACAATGCAGTGGTCGCCGGGACGCAGAAGACCGGAGATGATCATATTCAGCCCCGCCGTAGCACCCGGCGTCAGAATAACGTGGGTAGGCGGCTCCGGGAAATCGAACAGCCGGGCCAGCCGCTGCCGCAGCGTCAGCGTCACCAGCCCCGCCTCCTGGGCGGCGGTATACACGGACCGGTTCACGTTGGCCCCCACGCAGTCCAGATAGTATTTCATCCGGTCGCTGACCCCTGCCGGCTTGGGAAACGACGTGGCGGCGTTGTCAAGATAAATGGCCTCCATGCAGGCACCTCCTCACAGCTCATGACCCATCATACCACAGAAAGTGAAGTTTGTCACGGTCTTGACTTTTCCGGTACAGTGTCGTATAATGGCATCGCTATTCTTCAAAAGAAATAACGCAAAGGAGAGACACATCACATGAAAAAAGTAAGTTGGATCGTGGTCATCGCCGGCGCGGTGGTCGGTCTGGCCGCTGTGGTGCTGACCCATCTGGGCAACCCCGCCAACATGGGCTTCTGCATCGCCTGCTTCCTGCGGGACATCACCGGCGCGGTGGGTATGCACAGCGCAGCCAAGGTGCAGTACGTCCGGCCGGAGATCATCGGTCTGGTGCTGGGCGCGTTCGTCATGTCCGTGGCCACCAAGGAATTCCGGGCCAAGGCCGGCTCCTCCCCCGCCACACGCTTCGTGCTGGGCGCCTTCGTCATGATCGGCGCACTGGCCTTCCTGGGCTGCCCCCTGCGGATGGTCCTGCGTATCGGCGGCGGCGACCTGAACGCCGTGGTGGGCCTGGTGGGCTTCACCCTGGGTATCTTCATCGGCATCCAGTTCCTCAAGCGCGGCTTCTCCCTGAAGCGGGCCTATCCCGTTGGGAAGGGCGAGGGCGGCGTGCTGCCCATCGTGATGACCGGCCTGCTGATCCTGGTCATCGCCGTGCCCAGCCTGTTCAAGTTCAGTGAGGAGGGCCCCGGCTCCAAGCACGCGCCCATGCTGGCTGCACTGCTGATCGCCGTGGTGGTGGGCGCTCTGGCCCAGCGCGCCCGCCTGTGCATGGTGGGCGGCATCCGCGACGCCATGCTGTTCAAGGATTTCAAGCTGCTGTACGGCTTCGTGGCCATCTTCGTGGTCGTCCTGGCGGGCAACCTGATCACCGGCAGCTTCAAGCTGGGCTTTACGCTGCAGCCCATCGCCCACAGCAGCCAGCTGTGGAACCTGCTGGGCATGGTCCTGGTGGGCTGGGGCAGCGTGCTGCTGGGCGGCTGCCCGCTGCGTCAGCTGATCCTGGCCGGCGAGGGCAACGGTGACAGCGCCGTGACCGTGTTCGGCATGATCGTGGGCGCGGCCTTTGCCCACAACTTCGGTCTGGCCGGCAACGCCGACGCCATGAACGAGGCCAAGGAGATCGTGGTGGGCGGTCTGTCCAACAACGGCAAAGCAGCCGTGTGTCTGGGTATCCTCATCATGCTGGGTGTGTCCCTGTGGAATATGCCCAAGGCTGTCAGCGCGCCTGTTGAGGCCGCCAAGTAAAGGAGGAACATCACAATGACTGTTGACGCAAGAGGTTATTCCTGCCCCATGCCCGTGGTGATGGTGCAGAAGGCCGTAAAGGCCGACGCCCCCGCCACCCTGGAGGTGCTGGTGGACAACCAGTGCTCTGTGGAGAATGTCACCCGCTTCGCCGAAAACAGCGGCTACAAGGTAGCCGTGGCGCCGGAGGGTCAGGACTTCCGTCTGTCCCTGTCCAAATGAGCCGCTATATCGCCACGTTCCACACCCATCTGTCCGCTCTGCTGACCTGCCAGCGCCTGGCGGCGGCGGGGGTCCGGGCCCGGATGATGCCGGTGCCCCGCAAGCTCAGCGCCTCCTGCGGCACCTGCGTGGACTACGAGGCATCGGGGCCGCTGCTGGAGCAGATGGACACCGATGTGGAGCGCGTGTTCGCCGTGGCTGGCGAGACATACACTCTGCTGCTGGAAAACGAATGAAAAGAAGTGACCGCGGAAGCGGTCACTTCTTTTCATTCCCGGCCCTCGGTCCGTAGCGCCTATTTCTTGTTTTTACGGGCCAGACGGGCGATGTCGCCCACGCCGTCCAGAATGACGTTGGGCTGATAGGCATACGTCTCCACCGTTTGACGGGTGGACACACCGGAGAGCACCAGCACCGTGGACATACCGCTTTCCAGTCCGGAGATAACGTCGGTGTCCATGCGGTCGCCCACCATCACCGCGTCGGCGGAGTGGCAATGCAGCAGCCGCAGGCCGGTCCGCATCATCAGGGGGTTGGGCTTGCCGCAGAAATAGGCCTGCTTGCCGGTGGCCATTTCAATGGGGGCCACCAGAGCGCGGCAGGCCGGAGCAATGCCGCTTTCGATGGGGCCGGACACGTCTGAGTTGGCGCCGATGAGCTTTGCGCCGGCCATGACCAGGTTCACCGCCTTGGTCAGCGTATCCAGGGAATAGGTGCGGCCCTCGCCCACCACCACGTAGTCCGGGTTCACGTCGTTCATGGTGAGGCCCGCGTCGTACAGGGCGTTCAGCAGCCCCGCCTCGCCGATGGCGAACACGGAGCAGCCGGGAGCCTGGTCCTTCAGGAAGGCCGCCGTGGCCAGGGCACTGGTATAGAAATGCTCCTCCGGCACATCCAGTCCCATCCGGGCCAGCTTCTGCTGCAGCTCACGGGGCGTGTAGCCGCTGTTGTTGGTCAGGAACAGGTACTCCTTGTTCTCCTCATGCAGCCACTGGATGAAATCCGCCACGCCGGGCAGGATCCGGTTCCCGTGGTAGATGACGCCGTCCATGTCGCAGATAAAGCCTGTTTTCTGGTTGAAGTCGATAAAGTCTTTCGGCATAATGGCCCCTCCCGTCTGTTGCTGCTCCCAGTATACCACAGCGCAGCGGTGCTTTCCATAAGGAGAACGTAAAATTTTACCGCTTTCCGGCATAAAAAGGCCCGCTTTGCAGCGGGCCTTTTCGATGTACTTACTTGCTCAGGTACTCGTCGATGGACTTTGCGCCCAGCTTGCCGGCACCCATGGCCAGAATGACGGTGGCCGCGCCGGTCACAGCGTCGCCGCCGGCATACACCGCCTGACGGGAGGTCAGGCCCTCCTCGTTGACGATGATGCCGCCCTTCTTGTTGACCTCAAGTCCCTTGGTGGTGGACTTGATCAGCGGGTTGGGGCTGGTGCCCAGGGACATGATGACCGCGTCCACGCTCAGGTCGAACTCGCTGCCCTTCTTCTCCACGGGACGGCGGCGGCCGGAGGCATCCGGCTCACCCAGCTCCATCTCGATGCAGGTCATGGACTTGACGCAGTCCTGCTCGTCGCCGTTGATCTGGACGGGGTTGTTCAGCGTCTTGAAGATGACGCCCTCCTCGATGGCGTGCTCCACCTCCTCGTGACGGGCGGGCAGCTCCTCCATGCCGCGGCGGTACACCACGTACACCTCGGCGCCCAGCCGCTTGGAGCAGCGGGCGGCGTCCATAGCCACGTTGCCGCCGCCCACCACGGCCACGGTCTTGCCCTTCAGGTCCATGATGGGGGTGTCGCTGTCCTCGCGGTAGGCCTTCATCAGGTTGATACGGGTCAGGAACTCGTTGGCAGAGTAAACGCCCTTCAGGTTCTCGCCGGGGATGTTCATGAACATGGGCAGGCCCGCGCCGGAACCGATAAACACGGCCTCAAAGCCGTACTCCTCCATCAGCTCGTCGATGGTGATGGTGCGGCCCACCACGGTGTTGGTCTCCACCTTGACGCCCATGGCCTTCAGGCCGTCCACTTCCTTCTGGACGATGGCCTTGGGCAGACGGAACTCGGGAATGCCGTACACCAGCACGCCGCCGGCCAGGTGCAGCGCCTCGAACACCGTGACCTCATAGCCCTTCTTGGCCAGGTCGCCGGCACAGGTCAGGCCCGCGGGGCCGGAGCCGATCACAGCCACCTTGTGGCCGTTGGGGGCGGGGACCGCCGCGGCCTCGGTGCTGTGGGCGTTGTGCCAGTCGGCCACAAAGCGCTCCAGACGGCCGATACCCACGGGGTCGCCCTTCTTGCCGCGGACGCAGTGCATCTCGCACTGGCTCTCCTGGGGACACACGCGGCCGCACACGGCGGGCAGGGAGCTGGTCTGATGGATGACCTGATAGGCGCCCTCATAATCCTTCTCCACGATCTTCTGAATAAACTCAGGAATGCGCACGTTGACGGGACAGCCGTCCACACAGGGGTGGTTCTTGCAGTTCAGGCAGCGGGCCGCCTCGTCCAGCGCCTGCTCCTCGGTGTAGCCCAGGGCCACCTCCAGGAAGTTTTTGTTGCGGACATTGGGGTCCTGGGAGGGCATTTCGTTCTTGTCCAAACGCATATTGATCTTAGCAGCCATCTTACTTTACCTCCTGCTTGAACAGATTGCAGACTTCCTCGTGCTTACGCACCTCGAAGTCGTGGTACATCTGGTTGCGCTTCACCGCCAGATCCCAGTCCACCTTCTGGCCGTCGAAATCGGGGCCGTCCACGCAGGCGAACTTCGTCTCGCCGCCCACGGTCAGGCGGCAGCCGCCGCACATACCGGTGCCGTCGATCATGATGGGGCTCATGGAGACGGTGGTGGGCATATTGTAGGGCGCGGTGGTCTTACAGACGAACTTCATCATCACCATGGGGCCGATGGCGAAGATCTCGTCGTACACATTGCCCTCGTCCAGCAGCTCCTTCAGCGCCTCGGTGACCAGACCTTTGCGGCCGTAGGAGCCATCGTCGGTGCAGACCTTCAGCACGGAGGAGACCGCCTTGAACTTATCCTCCAGAATGACCACGTCCTTGCTCTTGAAGCCGACCACCGCGTGGACCTCGGCGCCGCAGTCGTGAAATTTCTTCAGCACAGGATATGCGATGGCGCAGCCCACGCCGCCGCCGACCACGCAGACCTTCTTCTTGCCCTCGGTCTCAGTGGGCTTGCCCAGGGGACCCACGAAATCATGCAGACACTCGCCCTGCTGCTTGTGGCTCAGCTTTTCGGTGGTGGCGCCAACGGTCTGGACGATGATGGTCACGGTGCCCTTCTCGCGGTCATAATCATGGATAGTGATGGGGATACGCTCGCCGTTCTCATCCACGCGCAGAATGATGAACTGGCCCGGCTCTGCCTTTTTGGCCACCATGGGTGCCTCGATCTCATAGAGGATCACAGTGGGCTTGAGCGCTTCTTTCTTGACGATACGGTACATACATCACGGCTCCTTCACTTTGTATTTTGCGGCGGAACAGCCGCCGTCGGTTTCCGTTCTTTCTATTGTATCATTCCACAGAGAAACCGTCAATTATCAGATATTCTAAATCCCGGAAACAAATGGAAAAAACCGCCGCCATACGCGGGTATGGCGGCGGTTTTTATGGCTTGTCAGCTGGTCACGCGGACGGTGCAGGATATCTCGGTGCTGCCGATCTTGATGGTCAGCGTCGTGGTACCCCGGCCAATGGGCTTGATGGTGCCGTCAGAGGTGACGGTGGCGATGGAGCTGCTGCCGCCGGACCAGGTGGCGGTCATGGTCGTACCCTCCACAGTGAACTGGCTGGCCGGCTCCTTGAGGCTCATGGAGATATCGAACGCGCCGTCCACCGGAGGGATCTCGGTACCATACACGCTCTTCAGCGTCAGCTTGCTGACGTCCACGCTGCCGGTGCTGGGCTTGTTGCTGTTATTGGGCTTGGTGGTCGTGCTGTTGTTGTCGGGCGTATCGGTGCCGTTATCCGGCGCGTCGCTCTCATCCTTGACGGTGACGGTGCAGGTGACGGACTCGCCGTTCACCTCGGCGGTAATGACCGCGTTGCCCTTGGTCAGAGCCGTCACCTCACCGGCGGAGTTGACGCTGGCCACGGTGGGCGCGCTGCTGCTCCACTCCACGGTGTCCTCCGTGCCGTTGACCTTCAGCTCGTCCTTGTCGCCCACGTTCAGCACCAGAACGGTGCGGTTCAGGGAGATAGTGGGCGTCGTGACGGGCGTGTCGTCAGGCTTGTCGATGGTGTCGTCGGGCTTGTCCACATCGGTAACGGGGGGCTTCTCGCCGGTGATGGCCTCCTTGATCTGGTCGCCGAAGATCAGCCACACCACCAGCGCCGCCAGCAGGATCAGAACAATGACGGCCACGGGACCCAGGATGCTGGGCGTTTTGCGGCGGCGGCTCTCGGCGGCGCGGCGGCCACGGCTCTTCCGCAGCTTACCGCTGTAATAGGCCTCGTCTTCCTCACAGAAGGGGCAGGACTTATAGCTATCGGAGAACATCTCTCCGCACTTGGGACATTTGATCAGACTCATTATAGAAAACCTCCGTACCGGGCATTGGATTTACATAATACATATCATACTCATTTTTGTGCCGCCCGTCAACTGCATTTCGAGGAAATTCATCCTTTTTTTACAACACTTCACGCCGGCACTTGCTTTTCCCGGCCGTGCTTCTTATAATAGAGCC
>ENA-OZKZ01000683-OZKZ01000683.1-human-gut-metagenome-genome-assembly--contig:-NODE-683-length-16409-cov-6.179650_pt1 | contig 16409 bp, 13 predicted proteins | sample MGYA00244828_ERZ653768 | MGnify/ENA primary metagenome ERZ653768 (study PRJEB26926, sample SAMN06165273) | human gut metagenome | biome: ENVO:00009003; feature: ENVO:2100002; material: ENVO:00002003...
GAGCCTTATCGTCGGCAGCGTCAGATGTGTATAAGAGACAGGAATGGAGTCTTTGTACTGATATGCCAGCCGGGAGTATGACGCCTGCAATTCTTCTGAAAAAGCATAGGATGCCATCAGCGTGTACACTTTATGATAAAGATTATAGTAGTAGAACATATCTATCGCACCCAGTTCCTCCTGGGGAATGTCTTCCAAAATTTCCAGTCCTTCCTTATACATTCCTGTACCAATCATCACCTCTGCCACACGCATACGGGCAGAGTAGAGATGCGATGCTACGGACATACGCTGGGCTACTTCCACGCAACGATTTGCTGCCCACAAGGCAGAGTCCATGCGGTAGGCGCTGTATTTGCCGAACAACTCCTGGTAGATTTCCAGTAATTCCGCATCGGAACGGGTAGCCTTCAGCTGGCACTGCAAGGCATTGATTTGAGACTGACGTTCCAGTGTATATCGTTCACGCCCCTGCACAGATGCATCAAGCACCCGAAGCAATGAATCCACCTCTCTATCTTGGCAGAATAAAGGCATAGTGCAAAACAAAGCGAAAAGGATGGCAAACAAACGTTTCATGCAGTACGGTTTCTCTGTCTATAGTTCAAGATTACATCACAAAAGTAAACATTTACCCGTTGATTACAAAGTTCTTTGGACAAAAGATGTTTGGACGAAATTAGTAAAGGGATACTTTAGCTTTATAAAGCAGAAGTTTAGTAAGCTAACATAGAGGTTTACGGACAAAAATCCCGAATGCCGCTCAGCGGATATTGAAGTCAAGTACTTTCTCTTCCCCAAGATAGCCCTGCAAGTGCTGTCCGATGCTGACAGGGCCTACTCCCGCAGGTGTACCCGTAAACAGCAAATCACCGATTTTCAAGGTCATGAAGCGGCTGACATAAGCAATGATTTCATCTACCCGGAACAGCATGTCCGCTGTATGACCGCGTTGCACCTCCTTATCATCAATCGTCAGATGGAAGTCCAGATTTTGCACGTCTCCACCCGCCTGCTCCAACGGGATGAAGGTGCCGATGGCTGCCGAATTGTCGAAACCTTTGCAGAGTTCCCACGGATTACCGGCTTCACGGAACTTACGTTGCAGGTCACGCGCAGTGAAATCAATGCCTACCGTCACTGCATCATAATAGCGGTGCGCAAAGCGGGGTGCAATGTTCTTGCCCAGCCGACAGATACGCACAACTACTTCCGTCTCATAATGCACCTCGTTGGAAAAGTCGGGGATAAAGAAAGGTTTGCCATCTTTCAGTATAGCCGAATCGGGTTTCAAGAAAATAACCGGTTCCTTATTCTCGTGTGTATGTCCCAGCTCCTTGTTGTGCAGAGCATAGTTCATTCCTACAGCAATAATCTTCATTACTTGATCTCATTAAAGTTCAGTCTGTTAAACATCACGGCCAGATGGGCATAAAGGGAAGTGTTCTGCACGACAATGTTCTCGGGAACACGGATACGGAACGGGGTGAAGTTCCATACGGCCTTGATACCGCCCTCTACCATGGAATCCGTTATCTGCTGGGCTATTTCGATAGGTACCGTCAGCACGCCTATATTGACATCGTACTCCTGCATCTTCTGCTTGAACTTGTCCGAGTGATAGATGGGGATGCCGCTCAGTGTCGTACCCACCAGTTCGGGCTTCACATCGAAAGCAGCTACTATCTCCAAACCGAAATGGCTCAGACCCGAGTCGCGCAGCAAGGCACCTCCCAAGCTTCCGACACCGAACAGAAAGGCTTTGTGTATATTGGTAAATCCCAGGAAATCCTCCAGCACAGCTATCAGTGTGTCCACCTCATAGCCTACACGCGTACGTCCCGAGATATTGACATACGAAAGGTCTTTGGCAATTTGTGAAGCATCAATATTGATTTCCTTGGAAATCTGGGTGGATGATACGAATCGTTCCCCCTTTTGTTTCAGCAACTTTACATTGGAAAGGTACCACGGAAGCCGGCGCAAGGTAGGTTCCGGCACCTTCATGGTTTCTTTTTTCTGTAACGGACTGCTCATAGTTTCTTATTTAAGTTCTCAATATTGCGATTGGCAAAAGTAGTGCTTTTTTTCTAATCAGTAACACGGATGCAACAAAAGCTTAACATAATTTCTAATTGCATAATTCCACATAATATCGTACTTTTGGGAAGTTTAAAAGAAAGAAGTATGAAGAATAATGATTGGAAAGAACGGTTGAATATAGTCTATTCCACCAACCCGGACTACAACTATGAGATGAATGACGATGAGGAGCAAGCTACCCTCCCCCCTGCACAACAACGCCTGCGTGTACAGCTGGACCGCAAGAACCGGGGTGGCAAAGTCGTCACTCTTGTCACAGGTTTCGTGGGCACCGACAATAATCTGAAAGAACTGGGCAAATTGCTGAAAAGTAAATGTGGAGTAGGCGGAAGTGCCAAAGATGGAGAAATCATCGTGCAAGGCGACTTCAAACAACGTGTCATCGACCTCCTGAAGGCAGAAGGATACACGCAAACCAAGCCCGTGGGATAAACGCATCATCCGTCTCACTGCAACTGTAGAGGCATAAAAAAGTGACCGTTTAGGAATTCAACTCCATATACGGCCACTTCTTTTTATAGAATCGTTTCTAAGCGGAATTATTCAGCGCGCAAAGTAAAACGTTTGAAGTCAACAACCTTCAATTCAGGATCAGCTTCTTTCAAGACTTCTCTAACTGTCTTCTTGCCGTCCATGATGTCTTCCTGGTTCAGCAAGCAAACTTCTTTCAAGAACTTGCCAAGACGGCCCTTAGCAATATTCTGAATCATTTGTTCAGGCAGATGTGCAGCTTTCTCGGCAGAAACAGTAGCAATGATTTCCTTTGCCTTTGCCACGTCTTCAGCAGTAATCCAGCCCTTGGCCATGTTGCTTTCCATGTGGTCTTCGCTGTCCACGTGAGCCGGGTTGATACCAGCCTTCTTCAAAGCAGCCTCAACAGCCTTCTGTACCTGTTCAGCTTTTGTCTTCTCGATAGCAACATCTATTTCCTTCTGCTTGATTTCTTCAGATACGCCATCTTCGTCTACTGCAATCGGGTTCATGGCAGCAATCTGCATGGCAATCTGCTTAGCCAGTCCTTCTTCAACAGCCTTGTTGAAAGCAACAATAGTGCAGAGGCCATTTCTGTTCATGTGGTTATAAACCACAGTGCTTGCGCCTTCTACAGTCATGTAACCATCCAGCTCCATCTTCTCGCCAGTGATACCGCTACGGTCTGTTACAGCATCCTGTACAGTACCGTTGCCCATCGGCAGAGCTTTTACTTCGTCCAGAGTCTTGCACTTGTTAGCTACGGCAAGGTCCAGAATATCCTGAGTCAGTTTCACGAAATCAACATTCTGAGCCACGAAGTCAGTTTCGCACTTCAGAGCGATGATAACGGCAAAGTCACCCGTAGTCTTAGCCAGCACACAGCCTTCAGAAGCCTCGCGGTCTGAACGCTTGGCAGCAACAGCCTGTCCTTTCTTACGGATAATTTCCATTGCCTTGTCGAAATCGCCTTCAGCATCATTCAATGCATTCTTGCAATCCATCATACCAGCACCGGTCATTTTACGGAGCTTGGTAATATCAGCCATACTTACAGCCATAATATCTTTCCTTTATATTTTTAGTTAATAAATATCATTCTAATAAAGCGAAAAAGAGCTGAGAATAGAGAATTGAGAATTGCTGTAAAGTAACTCTCAACTTTCAATTCTCAACTCTCCACTATGAATTAAGCCTCTTCGTCTTCCTTGATGAAAGCAGCAGCTTTTGCAGCGTTGATTGCTTCCTCGTCAGACTTGTCGAGTCTTGCTTTTGCAGCTTTTTTCTTGCCTTTGTTGGCAGGAGCTTCACCGGCAGCTTCCATATCCACCTTTTCAGCCTTACGCTCTTCCAGACCTTCCTGCATAGCAGCGCAGCAAGCATCCAAGATAACTTCTACTGACTTAGTAGCGTCATCATTTGCCGGAATAACGAAGTCGATGTTTGTAGGATCGGAGTTAGTATCAACGATACCAAATACAGGAATACCCAAACGGTTAGCTTCGCGAACAGCAATATTCTCTTTCATTACGTCGACAACGAACAAAGCAGACGGCAGACGAGTCAGGTCAGCGATAGAGCCCAAAGTCTTGTCCAACTTAGCGCGTTGACGGGAGATTTGCAGAATTTCTCTCTTAGAGAGGTTAGAATAAGTACCATCGTTAGTCAACTTGTCGATAGTAGCCATCTTCTTCACAGCCTTACGGATAGTCGGGAAGTTAGTCAACATACCACCCGGCCAACGCTCGATTACATAAGGCATATTTACAGATGCAGCCTTGTCGGCAACCACCTGCTTAGCTTGTTTTTTAGTAGCAACAAACAGGACTTTCTTTCCTGATTTAGCGATTTGCTTCAAAGCTTCAGCAGCTTCGTCAATTTTAGCAACCGTCTTGTTGAGGTCAATGATATGAATACCATTGCGCTCCATGAAGATATAAGGAGCCATTGCAGGGTTCCACTTTCTTTTCAAGTGACCGAAGTGACAACCGGCTTCCAATAATGTATCAAAATTTGTTCTTGACATTTTGTTTTAATCTTTAAATCGTTTACTTTCTTTTTTGTTTTTTCTAAACCAACCGCCGGGTAGCCTATCCGAATGAAGAGTCCCGGTAGTTTAGATACTAAACGCCTTTTCAGTTGAGAGTTGAGAGGTGAAAGTCGAGAATTAAGCAACTTGTCCGCCCCAACCGTTCTCCAACTCTTAACGTTTACTGAACTGGAATCTACGACGAGCTTTCGGCTGTCCCGGTTTCTTACGTTCAACAGAACGGGGATCGCGGGTCATGAAGCCTTCAGCGCGGAGAGCAGCCTTATCCTCAGCATTGATTTTCACCAACGCGCGAGCGATTGCAAGACGCAATGCCTGAGACTGACCGGTGAAACCGCCACCGCAGAGATTTACTTTGATGTCGTACTTTTCAGCAACACCCAGCTTGTTCAACGGTTGTTTAACTACATACTGAAGAATGCTTGATGGAAAGTACTCTGCGAGGTCTCTCTTGTTAATAGTAATCTTTCCAGTACCTTCGCTTACGAAAATACGTGCAATTGCACTTTTACGTCTGCCTAATGCATTTACTACTTCCATTATCTCTTATTTAAGTGCGTTAATATCAATCATTTTCGGGCTCTGAGCTTCATGTTTGTGCTCGCTGCCTGCATAAACGTACATATTGCCCAGCAATTGAGCACCCAGTTTATTCTTAGGCAACATACCCTTTACTACTTTTCTCAGCAACTTGTCATCACCGTTCGGTTTTGCCTGCAAACGAGCAGGAGTGATTTCTCTCTGACCGCCGGGATAGCCTGTATATGACAGATATACCTTGTCATTCCACTTGTTACCGGTTAATTTTACTTTGTCGGCGTTGATAATGATTACATTATCGCCACAATCTACGTGAGGGGTAAAGTTAGGTTTATACTTTCCTCTCAACAGTTTCGCAACTTTTGCGCCCAGACGACCCAATACCTGGTCTGTAGCGTCAACAATGACCCATTCTTTAGTCACTGTAGCTTTGTTTGCAGAAATGGTCTTGTAACTTAAAGTATCCACTCTTAATTGTTTTTTTAAATGTTACTACTAAATGTTTTGCTTCACCACGAATTAGCCACCTCGGACAAAGGGAGATTAACTCGCTATGAATTAAATGCTTATCCTTATGAGATAATAATCGGCTTGCAAAGGTACGGATTTTCTTATAACTGGCAAACGTTTTCTTCTTTTTTTTAAATTGCACTTGGCTGATATACAATAAAAAGAAATTATCTTCCGGGGATAATCACGTCACCCCGGAAGATAATTCAAAAGCTCCTTGCCTGTGTCCGCAAATGCCTATGGACAGAGGTTTTCGGAAGTCACGCCAAAGGACACCGGACTTCAGTTACCGGACAATGTCTTCCGGAAACACCGGCGGCATAGTCACCCGTTTCCATGTTTCGTGAAACCAGGTGTTCAGCTCATTTCCGTTCAAATCTTTTTCGATAAAATACTTCAGGTACATCACACCGCCCGCACCCATTTCAAACTCAAGGATATTATCCTTATTGTCCAGCATGGGCAAGTGGATATTCTTCTCAATGCTCTCCTTGTAGGCAGCCGCCGATATTTGCCGGTACGTGCCATATCCTGTAATAATGGCGTCCGTACCGGGGCGTATCGTAAAGTTAACGATGCGTCCGTCGTCACTCAGCACCTTGAACGTATTACTCGGCTTCAGCACTCCGGGAATATCCGGATTTTCAGACACATAATGACATAACTGCCAAATACCTTGCAGATGCGCAGGCTCAAAAGCGGCCTTATCCTGCGCCCGGACTCCTGTTACCGCAAGCAGCACCACTGCCAGCATGGTAAAGAAATAATTCTTTTTCATATTCGTATGATATTGGTTAACGTCATGCCATTCCTGCTGACACAAATATAAAGATTTATTTTGAGAAAATAACAATTTATCCTATAAAAAAAGACCCGCATAAACTTCTATTTATGCAGGTCTTTCCACCGAATATTATATTTCGCTTTGCGCCGATTAGAATTCTGCGTTACGCGGAGTGCGAGGGAACGGTATCACGTCACGAATATTAGTCATACCGGTCACAAACAGCAGCAGACGCTCGAATCCAAGTCCGAAACCGGAATGGGGACATGTACCGAACTTACGGGTATCAAGATACCACCACATATCCTTCATCGGAATATGAAGCTCTTCGATGCGGTTCATCAGCTTGGCATAATCGGCCTCACGCTCGGAACCGCCGATTATCTCTCCAATCTTCGGGAAGAGCACATCCATGGCACGCACCGTCTTGCCGTCTTCGTTCTGCTTCATATAGAACGCCTTGATCTCCTTCGGATAATCCGTCAGGATAACCGGACGTTTGAAGTGTTCTTCCACCAGATAGCGCTCGTGCTCGGAAGCCAAGTCAACCCCCCAGTATACAGGGAACTCAAACTTATGACCTTTGGCAACGGCCTCTTCCAGTATCCTGATACCTTCCGTATAGGGCAAGCGAACGAAGCTCTCTTTCAAAACACCTTGCAGACGCTCCACCAAGCCCTTATCAAACATATCATTCAGGAACTTCACATCATAGGCACAGTTGTCCAAGGCCCACTGCACACAGAATTTGATGAATTCTTCCGCCAGATCCATGTTATCGGTAATATCATTGAACGCAACTTCCGGCTCAACCATCCAGAACTCCGCCAAGTGACGGGGAGTATTGGAGTTTTCCGCGCGGAACGTGGGTCCGAACGTATAGATAGCACCCAGTGCCGTAGCCGCAAGCTCGCCTTCCAACTGGCCGGAAACCGTCAGGCTTGCCTGTTTTCCGAAGAAGTCGTCATCGTAGATAATGGAACCGTTCTCATCTTTCTTCAAATCATAGAGGTTCATCGTAGTGACCTGAAACATTTGTCCGGCGCCTTCGCAGTCGGAACCTGTAATGATAGGCGTATGGAAATAGAAGAACCCTTTCTTATGGAAGAATTCATGAATGGCAATGGCCATATTGTGACGAATACGGAATACAGCGCCGAACGTGTTCGTACGCGGACGCAGGTGGGCAATCTCACGAAGGAACTCCATGGAATGTCCTTTCTTCTGCAAAGGATACGTATTGTCGCAAGTACCCAGCACTTCTATTTCGCGAGCCTGGATTTCAGCTTTCTGACCGGAACCCACCGACTCCGTCAACACACCGTTCACGCTCAGACAAGCACCTGTGGTAATATCCTTCAGCATCTCCTCGTCGAAATTTGCCAGATCCACCACAATCTGCACATTATTTATTGTAGAACCGTCATTCAGCGCGATAAAATTAACTTGCTTACTACCTCTGCGGGTGCGAACCCAGCCTTTCACGTTGACCATAGCGCCAAAATCTTCACGCTTCAGCAGGTCAACAATCTTTGTTCTACTGATCTTTTCCATAAAACAGTTATTATACCTTGATTATATATATATTATTCGAAAGAACCCATGCGCAGGAAGTTCACCTCTTGTTCTGTGAGATAACGCCATTCACCGCGACGCAAGCCTTTCTTGGTTAAGCCGGCAAAAAACACACGATCCAGTTTTACCACCTTATATCCCAGCGACTCAAAAATACGGCGCACGATACGATTCTTACCGGAATGAATTTCTATGCCCACTTCATCTTTCTTAAAATCATCTGTGTAGCTGATAGCATCTGCCTGAATCTCACCGTCGTCCAGCTGGATACCGGCCGCAATCTGCTCCATATCGGCCTTGGTTAGATTTTTATCCAAATGCACATGATATATTTTCTTTTTCAGATATTTGGGATGAGTCAGCTTAGAAGCCAAGTCACCGTCATTGGTGAGCAACAGCACGCCCGTAGTATTACGGTCCAGACGGCCCACCGGATAGATACGCTCGCTGCAAGCGCCTTTCACCAAATCCATTACAGTGCGGCGTGCCTGCGGATCATCGGAAGTCGTCACCGTATCTTTCGGTTTGTTCAGCAGAACATATATCTTGCGTTCGATGCTGACAGCCTGATCGTGGAACTTCACCTCATCACCGCGTTTGATCTTCGTACCTAATTCGGTCACCACTTCTCCGTTCACAGACACCACACCGGCTGTAATAAACTCATCCGCCTCGCGACGTGAACACACACCGGCATTCGCCAGAAACTTATTCAAACGGATCGGTTCATTCGGATCGACAAACTGCTCCTTGTATTCTATCTGCTTCTTCTTGCTATACTTGGCATTGGGATCATAATCCGCCGTACGACGGATCGGACGGCTGTAACTATCCCTGTTGCCATAAGGACGCTGGGGACGATCGCCGCCTTCGCCATTGTAACGGGGACGGTAAGGACGGTCGCCACCGGCATTGTTGCCATAAGAACGCTGGGGACGGTCGCCGCCTTCGCTGTTGTAACGGGGACGGTAAGGACGGTCGCCACCGGCATTGTTGCCGTAAGAGCGCTGGGGACGGTCGCCACCTTCGCTGTTGTAGCGGGGACGGTAAGGACGGTCGCCACCGGCATTGTTGCCATAAGAACGCTGAGGGCGGTCGCCATTCTCTCCATTCGGGTTAAAACGCGGGCGATAAGAACGGTCGCTGCTATAAGCACGTTGCGGGCGATCCCCATTTTCATTATTAAATCTCGGACGATAAGGGCGGTCCCCATTTTCACGATTATAAGACGGACGGTTGTAACCTCCCTCTCTGTTAAATTGGTTACCATCACGGCCGGCGCCTGAATTCTCTTCTGAAGAAGAGGCATCACGCCAAGTTTCATTTTCTGTACTCATTGTTTTTTATTCGAATAAAATTAAACCTACTGGCCTCACGGCCATTCTTTCTTTATCTCTAATTACCTTTTTTACGTTAGCTTATAAACAATCCCCGGAACAAAAAGTTGAGATTCTTCCGGGCTTCTCTTGTCACTTCTTAAAGTCCCGTATATGTATGGGGAGTAATCGCACGCAATTCCTTCTTTATGTCCTCGCTCACATTCAATTCTTCTATGAATTCCTTGATTGAGTTCTCCGTAATCGCCTGATTGGTACGTGTCAACGCTTTCAGCGCTTCATAAGGATGCGGATATGCCTCGCGGCGCAGGATTGTCTGAATGGCCTCGGCCACCACACTCCAGCAATTATCCAGATCGCGGTAGATAGCCGTTTCGTTCAGCAACAGCTTACGCAATCCTTTCAGTGAGCTTTGGATAGCGATTATAATATGCCCGAACGGAACACCCACGTTACGCAATACGGTGGAGTCGGTCAGGTCGCGCTGCAGACGTGACACCGGCAATTTCACCGCCAGATGCTCAAGGATGGCATTTGCTATGCCCAGGTTGCCTTCGGCATTCTCAAAGTCAATGGGATTCACCTTATGCGGCATCGCACTTGAACCAACCTCCCCGGCTTTAATCTTCTGTTTGAAGTATTCCATGGAGATATATTGCCAGAAGTCGCGATTCATATCGATCATCACCGTATTGATACGTTTCATCGCGTCGAAAACTGCCGACAGATTATCATAATTGGATATCTGGGTTGTATATTCCTCACGCTCCAGCCCCAGCTTCTCAGCGACAAACCTGTTGCCGAAAGCCTTCCAGTCATATTCCGGATAGGCCACATGATGCGCGTTGTAATTACCCGTAGCTCCACCAAATTTAGCGGTTAACGGACATGCCTTCAATGCGGCCAACTGGCGCTCCAGACGATACACAAACACCATCACCTCTTTTCCCAAACGGGTAGGAGAAGCCGGCTGCCCATGCGTTTTGGCAAGCATCGGGATGTTCGCCCACTCTTCCGCGTATGTGCGGAGCTGGGCAATCAGCGCTTCTATTTGGGGATAATACACCTGTTCCAGCGCTTCTTTTACAGACAAAGGAATAGAGGTATTGTTAATATCTTGCGAAGTCAGTCCGAAATGGATAAACTCTTTATAGTCGTCCATACCGCCCAACTTGTCAAATTCTTCTTTCAGGAAATATTCCACAGCCTTCACGTCGTGGTTAGTCACGCTTTCAATCTCCTTGATGCGTCCGGCATCGGCTTCGGAAAAGTTACGGTAGATATTTCTTAATGTCTCGAATACACCCTTGTCCACCCCTTTCAACTGCGGCAAAGGCAGTTCACACAAGGTGATAAAATATTCCACTTCAACCTGTACACGATATTTTATCAGTGCAAATTCTGAGAAATAGGCAGCCAAAGCATCTGTCTTGCCCCTGTAACGACCGTCAATCGGAGAGATTGCGGTAAGTAAATCAAGTTCCATACGTCGTATTATATGATAATTATCGGGCTGCAAAATTACGGCTTTTTTCCGAGTAATCAGGCATAAAGAGGAAATAAATTAAAAAAATGAGCCTGTAAGACAAAAAAAACGGCTTCACATCTTACGATGCAAAGCCGTAAAAAAAAAGTTTCAAAAACCTGTGGGCGTTGACGGATTCGAACCGCCGACCCTCTGCTTGTAAGGCAGATGCTCTGAACCAGCTGAGCTAAACGCCCGTACACTTCCGTTTCAAAAGCGATGCAAAGGTACAGCTTATTTTGAAACTACCAAAACTTTAGCCATCTATTTTGCAAGTTTTTTTTCATACACTACTAAGTATTACTGAAATTCAAGCAATTAGCTTTATTCTTTTTTTGCTTCATTTTTGCGGATCACTTTTGCCGGATTACCCACCGCCACACAATCGGACGGAATATCTTTGGCCACCACGCTCCCCGCGCCGATAATACACCGGTCGCCAATCGTCACTCCGGGACAAATAACAGCGCCCCCGCCAATCCAGCAATCCTCACCAATCGTCACCGGATAGGCATATTCCTGCTCCACACGCCGCTCCAAATAATCAAGCGGATGCTGAGGAGTATAAATCTGCACATTGGGACCGACCAGCGTATATGCTCCGATCGTGATATATCCCCCGTCCAAAAACGTACAGTTGGAATTGATAAACACATGTTCCCCGAGACGGATGCCGTCACCATGATCGCAACAGAAAGGCGGCCAGATTGTGGCAGAGGCGGGAATACCGGGTATCAAATCCTCCAATACCCTCCGAAACTCCTCATCATACCCGTCCATGCGGTTCAGCTTCAACAGCAGTTTCTTTGCACGTTTAAAACGTTCCTGGATTTCCGGGGAAGAGGTATTCGCCAGTTGCGAACTCCGCATTTTATCTACTTCATTCATATCCATTATATATATTCTTCGGCATGCACCAATCATCAATTTATGGAAAGCGGACATCCCGGCTAAAGGATGTCCGCCCCATTACAATCGTATATCAGCAGAATTATTTATATTCCTGCCAGCTCTTAATCTGAATATCTTCCATTTTCATCTCGCAGAACGCTTCAATGAAAGCACCTGCCAGACGGGCATTCGTAATCAAAGGAATGTTATGGTCGATAGCGCCGCGGCGAATCTTGTAACCGTTGGTCAGCTCGCGCTTAGAATGGTTCTTCGGAATATTCACAATCAGGTCGAACTTATGTTCGGCAATCATCGTCATTACATTGTTTTCCGCATCGGCACGTTCATCCGGCCAGAACACAGCCTCGGTGTTCACGCCATGTGCGTTGAGGAACGCAGCGGTACCTGCCGTAGCGTAGATCTTATACCCCTTGGCAAAGAGCATACGGCTGGCATCCAGCAAATCCACTTTCGATTTCATTGCACCGGAAGAGAACATAACGCCTTTCTCCAAAGAAGGAATCTTGAAGCCGGTGGCAATCATGGAGTTCAGCAATGCTTCGGAGAAGTCGTCGCCGATACAGCCCACCTCGCCCGTAGAGGACATGTCCACGCCCAATACCGGGTCTGCCTTATGCAGACGTGAGAAGGAGAACTGAGACGCCTTTACGCCGATCCAGTCGATATCGAACGCCGACTTGTCCGGACGGGAATAGGGAGCATCCAGCATGATCTTCGTAGCAGTCTCGATGAAGTTGCGTTTCAGCACCTTAGACACGAACGGGAAGCTACGCGAAGCACGCAAGTTACATTCGATGACCTTCACCTCGTTGTTACGTGCCAGGAACTGGATGTTGAAAGGACCGGAAATGTTAAGTTCCTTTGCTATCTGACGGCTGATCTTCTTGATACGGCGTGCCGTAGCAAAGTAGATCTTCTGCGCCGGGAACACCAGCGTAGCGTCACCGGAGTGCACACCGGCAAACTCCACATGCTCGGAAATGGCATATTCCACCACCTCACCGTTCTGTGCCACAGCATCAAACTCAATCTCCTTTGTATTCTGCAAGAACTGAGACACCACCACCGGATACTCCTTAGAAACCTCGGCGGCCATTTTCAGGAAGTTTTCCAGTTCTTCTTCATCGTAGCACACATTCATCGCAGCGCCGGAGAGCACATACGACGGACGCACCAATACAGGATAACCCACTTTTTCAACGAATCCCTTCACGTCTTCCAGGCTGGTCAGCTCCTGCCATGCCGGCTGGTCAATGCCAAGCTGGTCGAGCATGGCAGAGAATTTGTTGCGGTTTTCTGCGCGGTCGATAGAGATGGGAGAAGTACCCAGCACAGGCACCGACTGGCGGTGGAGCTTCATGGCAAGGTTGTTCGGAATCTGTCCGCCTACGGACACGATTACGCCGCGCGGCTGTTCAAGGTCGATGACGTCGAGTACACGTTCAAAAGAAAGTTCATCGAAGTACAGGCGGTCGCACATGTCGTAGTCGGTGGACACCGTTTCAGGGTTGTAGTTAATCATGATTGACTTGTAACCCAGCTTGCGTGCCGTTTGGATAGCGTTCACAGAACACCAGTCGAACTCTACGGAAGAGCCGATGCGGTAAGCGCCCGATCCCAGTACGACTACCGATTTCTCGTTTTTATAGTAGTTCACATCATATCCCTGTACGGCATACGTCATATAGAGGTAGTTCGTCAGTTCCGGATGTTCGGAAGCAACGGTATTGATGCGCTTCACAGCCGGGAGAATACCCAACTCCTTGCGGCGGGCGCGTACCATAAGGTTCTCTTTCTCCATATTGCCTTCCGGGCTCAGCACGAAACGCGCAATCTGGAAGTCGGAGAAGCCGAGTACCTTTGCTTCGCGCAGCACGTCAGCCGGAATGTCTTCCACCTTATTATATTGTGAAAGTTTATTTTTATAGTCTACGATATTCTTCAATTTGCCGAGGAACCAGGGATCGATCTTTGTCAGTTCGAAGATGCGGTCAATGCTATACCCCTTCTCCAAAGCCTGGGCAATGGCAAATACACGCAGGTCGGTGGGGTGGGACAGTTCATGGTCCAAATCATCGAATTCCACACCGTCGTTGCCCACAAAGCCATGCATACCTTGTCCTATCATACGCAAGCCCTTTTGGATGATTTCTTCGAAAGAGCGGCCGATAGACATGATTTCGCCCACTGACTTCATGCTCGAACCGATTTCGCGTGACACCCCCGCAAACTTAGTCAAGTCCCAACGCGGGATTTTGCAGATCAGGTAATCCAGTTGCGGAGCCTCGTAAGCCGAGTTGGGAGTTCCCATTTCACCGATCTGGTCGAGCGTATAGCCCAGCGCAATCTTGGCGGCAACGAAAGCAAGCGGATAGCCGGTGGCCTTGGATGCCAGTGCGGAAGAACGCGACAGACGGGCATTCACCTCAATCACGCGGTAGTCGTTGGTTTCGGCATTGAATGCATACTGTATATTACATTCGCCCACGATGCCGAGGTGGCGGATACATTTCGTAGAAAGTTCCTGCAACATTTTCACTTGTTCGTCGGTAAGCGAGCAGGTAGGCGCAACCACGATGGACTCACCCGTATGGATGCCCAGCGGGTCGAAGTTTTCCATGCTTGCTACGGTGAAGCAGTGGTCGTTGGCATCGCGGATCACCTCAAATTCAATCTCTTTCCAGCCCTTCAAGGACTCTTCCACCAGAATCTGCTTGGAGAAAGCAAAAGAGCTCTCGGCCAGTTTCAGGAATTCCTCCTCGTTGGCACAGATACCGCTGCCCAGTCCGCCCAAGGCATAAGCCGAACGCACCATTACGGGATAACCGATTTTGCGGGCTGCGGCGAGGGCGTCTTCCATGCTTTCCACAGCTTGGCTGACGGGCGTCTTCATCTCTATTTCGTCCAGCTTCTTCACAAAAAGGTCGCGGTCTTCGGTGTACATGATAGCCTCTACGGAGGTTCCCAGCACACGTACGCCGTATTTATCTAAAACGCCGTTGGTATAGAGTTCCGCACCGCAGTTCAGTGCGGTCTGTCCGCCAAAAGCTAACAAAATGCCATCCGGATGTTCTTTCTTGATGATTTCCTCTACAAAATAAGGAGTCACCGGCAAGAAATAAACCTGATCGGCAATACCTTCCGATGTTTGGATTGTAGCAATGTTCGGGTTCACCAATACCGAACTTATACCCTCTTCACGCAAAGCCTTCAAAGCCTGCGAGCCGGAATAGTCAAACTCTCCCGCCTGACCGATCTTGAGCGCACCTGAGCCCAAAACAAGCACTTTCTTCAAATTCTTTTCCATATCTCTTTTGTTATCTATGTAAGTTCACTTTTTACGTTCTTCCCACCTATACAAAAAAAATGCGTTACCCCGATTAAGGATTAACGCATTACCAAAGAACTAAAAATATTGTTTTCGGAAAAAGAGAAACCGACGGCTAACGAATGAAATTCATTCGAACGAAGGTTGTATGTACTTCTCATTTCCTGCGATTGCATAACTGTCTTTAAAATTTGTGCAAAGTAACGACTTATTTACGATTTGAGCAAATTAATCAAAGAAATAAATTTCTTATCCGAAAAGAATAGTTACATTTGTAACAATGCAGTCTTAGAATCAAGCTTTCATTTATAGGAATTAAGCTTTCATTTATAAAAATCAAACTTTCATTCTTGAAAATCAAAGCTTGATTCTAAAACTGCATCGCTACAATAAGAACTTCATAACACAAGGGAAAGATGTCTGCACAGCAATATAATGAAAGAAATGCCCGATATTCATGGAGCGGACAAGGCTCCCGGCACAGAGCATGGCTTCCGCCGTTTAATTTTTAGGGCAATGCACTGCATTAGATGAAAATAATGGTATCTTTGCATTCCGTTACAACAGACAGGATTTTATAAGGAAAAAATAATAAATACAGATATGGCAAAAGAAAAAATCATCCTTACGGGCGACCGGCCCACAGGACGCCTGCACATCGGACATTATGTAGGCTCATTGAGACGCAGGGTGGAGTTGCAGAACTCCGGACTGTATGACAAGACATTCGTGTTCATAGCCGATGCACAAGCATTGACAGACAACATGGAGAACCCTGAGAAAGTACGTCAGAACGTTATTGAAGTGGCACTCGACTATCTGGCATGCGGACTGGATCCGGCAAAGAGCACCATCTTCATCCAGTCGCAAATACCGGAACTGTGCGAACTCACATTCTACTATATGGACCTCGTCACCGTATCACGCCTGCAGCGCAACCCGACGGTGAAGACGGAAATCCAAATGCGCAACTTCGAGACGAGCATCCCGGTAGGTTTCTTCACCTACCCCATCAGTCAGGCTGCGGACATTACGGCCTTCCGCGCCACCACCGTTCCCGTAGGCGAAGACCAGGAACCGATGATTGAGCAGGCCCGCGAAATCGTACGCCGCTTCAACTTCATCTACGGTGACACACTGGTAGAGCCCGAAATCCTTCTGCCGGACAACGCAGCCTGCCTGCGCCTGCCGGGAACAGACGGAAAAGCCAAGATGAGCAAGTCACTGGGCAACTGCATCTACCTTTCCGACACAGCCGACGAGGTGCAGAAGAA
>ENA-OZKZ01000684-OZKZ01000684.1-human-gut-metagenome-genome-assembly--contig:-NODE-684-length-16406-cov-7.984221_pt1 | contig 16406 bp, 16 predicted proteins | sample MGYA00244828_ERZ653768 | MGnify/ENA primary metagenome ERZ653768 (study PRJEB26926, sample SAMN06165273) | human gut metagenome | biome: ENVO:00009003; feature: ENVO:2100002; material: ENVO:00002003...
CCCGAAACCATGAAATACATCTGCCAGACGGAAGCCGTAGCGCTCTACCTGCAAAAATACATCGTATATCGCAAACGCAAAATTTCTTTCGCCGACGGCAGTTTCACCAACTTCATCGAGCTGATAATAAAGCACAAGGAAGAAAAATTCATGCTGGCATTGAGCGAACCCCATAAACCCGAACTGCCGGAAACGCTCGCCAAGTTGAAATTACAGTTCTCTCCGGTGATTCTGGCCCGCACAGTCGCCGCCGACCTGAACGATTTGGACATCAAGAAATTCGATCTGCTGGCCCTCTATTCGCCATCGGACGTCAAGGCCATTCTCGAACGCTTCCCCGCCGAGGAGCTGCCCGCAGTCGCCACTTTCGGCGAAGGCACGCTGCGTGCTGCGGTCGATGTCGGCATCAAGGTCAAAGCCATGGCTCCGACCCCTACGGTCCCTTCGATGGCCAAAGCCGTCGATATTTACCTCACGAAACTGGCGAAAGGCGAACAGATCGAAGATGTCGCCGTCACGCACGACGCCGACAAAGAGGAGTTCATCCGAACCCAACAGCATAAGTTAGCCAAGAAAAGCCGTACCCGGCGCACGACTCCGGCGGAGAAGAAATAACGGAACGGCTCCGTGCGACCATCACCGGTTCAAAGTGCGATTCCGAAGGATTCCATCCGGCAAACAAGAAGCGGACGACGCTATTTCCGTCGCGATTTCGCCGACACCAACCGAAAACGACATTAAAACCGCATACAGTTACCTGTTTCAGCTATGACAGACCGTTCGCTTCCTCGTCAGGAAAGGCTTCGTTCGTTCGGGGCCATCCGCCGCCTGTTCGAAAGCGGGGAGAGCGGATTCGTCTATCCGCTGCGCTACGTCTGGATCGCCGAAGCGGACGAAATTCCTTCGGTCGAAGTACTCTTTTCGGTTCCCAAGAAGTTTCAGAAACGGGCCAACAAGCGCAATCTGCAGCGTCGTCGTATGAAGGAGGCTTACCGGCTCAACAAAGAGATCTTCGACCGGGAGGGAAATCCCGTCGCACTGGATCTCGCCCTGATCTATTCATCCAAAGAGCTCACCCCCTACCGGGTCATAGAACATGCCGTACAGAAAATCATGGAACAAATTATGGCGAGGCTTTAAGTGGGTCTGCACGCTGCCGCTGATCGTGCTGGTAAAGTTCTATCAACGCTGCATATCGCCCTTCACTCCCGCTTCGTGCCGCTACACGCCGACCTGTTCCCAATACGCGCTCGAAGCGCTGCGCAAGTACGGTCCCCTGAAAGGAACGTGGCTTACGCTCAAAAGACTCTCGCGCTGTCATCCCTGGGGCGGCAGCGGATACGACCCCGTACCCTAATAAGGGTCGGCGGACTTTTTCGTATCCGACCCTGCATCCCGAAATCCGAGCGGATCGCAGGGTTCGTTATTCCGGTTATTTCCCGAAATCGGCCGTTCGTCGATAAAATTCCCCTCTTCGTCTATTTCGATTGCACGCACGGAAAGCCGTCGTTAGTTTTGCGTCAAAACCAAAACCATGAAACGACTCCTGCCGATACTGCTTTGCTCTCTTCTTCTGTCGGGGCTACGGAATGCAACCGCACAGGAAGCGTCCAAAACATGGACCTTGCAGGAGTGTCTGGACTACGCTTACCAGAACAACATCCAGGTACGGCAAAGCCGCAACAACCAACTTTCGGGCATCGAGGATACCAAACAGGCGAAAGCCGCCCTCTTTCCGTCGCTGGTGGCATCGACCACGCAAAGTTACACGAACTACCCTTCGTCCGAAGTCACGGACAACAACAGTTATACGGGGACCTACGGCATAACGGCGGGAATGACGATCTTCGAAGGTGGCAAGCTCCGCACGGAAGTCAAGAGGCAGAAAGTCCAGAATCAAATGGATGCTCTCTCGGTCGAGGAATCCGTGAACGACATCCGCATCGCCATCGTACAGGCTTACATGCAGTGCCTTTACGCCGCCGATGCCGTGCGAATCAACCGCAGCACGGCCGAAGCCTCGAAGGCCCAGCGCGACCGGGCCGAGGAGATGTTGCGTGCCGGCTCGATCAGCCGCGTAGATTTCGCCCAGCTCCAAAGCCAGTATTCGAGCGACGAATACCAGGTCGTCGTGGCCAGTTCGACACTCGACAACTACAAGCTGCAACTCAAGCAACTGCTTGAATTAGATATTATGGAAGAGATGAATCCGGCCGTGCCAGGGGTTAAAGAAGAGAACGTGCTGAAGGCTCTGCCGTCCAAAGACGAGGTATACGCAACGGCTCTGAAAGTCATGCCTCAGATCCGTAGGGGAGAGTTGGGCGTCGAGGCGGCGAAGCTGGAGGAAAAAAGTGCACGTGCCGGATTCTATCCTTCCATATCCCTGTCCGCCAGCATAGGAACGGGACACATGTCGAATAACGACTTCGAAAGCGGCAGCCAGATATGGAACCGCTTCAACGAAAACATAGGACTCACGCTCAGTATTCCGATCTTCTCGAACCGCAAGAACCGCACGGCCGTCAACAAAGCGAAAATCGCCGTCGATAACAGTTACCTGGAGTGGACTTCGCTGCAAAAAGAGCTGCTGCGGGATGTGGAATCGGCCTACCTGGATGCTACCTCGGCCCAGGCCCAGTACCTTTCTGCCCGAGAAAAGGAGAAATACGCCCGGGAAAGCTATGAACTCACCAGCGAACAGTTCCGCGTCGGGGTAAAAAATACCGTCGAACTGATCACCGCCCAGAATGAATATTCGGCGGCACAGCAACAGGTCCTGCAAGCCAAATACCTCACCCTGTTGAGTATCGAACTGCTCAATATTTATCAGGGACTCTCGGCAAGCGACATTTACTAATCAAACCTGTCGGGTTTCATCGCATGCGAAACCTGCCTCGAATAAAACAACAACCGAAGACCATGAAAAAACGAAATCTGCTCATAGCGGCAGGAGTGGCAGCGGCAGGCATCTGCATCTGGCTGATCGCACGCCCCTCAAAAGGGGCGCAAATCCGGCTCGAAACGGCTCCCGTAAGTCACATCACCATCCGCAACTCGGTGACGGCGACCGGAACGGTCGAACCGGTCACGCAGGTCGAGGTCGGTACGCAGGTATCGGGCATCATCGACAAGCTCTATGCCGACTACAACGACCAGGTGAAAGCCGGACAACTGATCGCCGAAATGGACAAGGTGACCCTACAGGCCGAACTCGAATCGGCTCAGGCACAACTCGCCAGCAGCAAAACCGAATACGAATACCAGACCAAGAACTACGCCCGCACCAAGACCCTGCATGAAAAACAACTGGTGAGCGATGCAGAGTACGACCAGGCTTTTTACCTCTACGAAACGGCCCGCAACGCCTACGAGCAGAGCCAGGCGGCGATGGTCAAGGTGAAGCGCAACCTGGGTTATGCGACCATCACCTCGCCGATCGACGGCGTGGTCATCAGCCGTGCCGTCGAAGAGGGCCAGACGGTGGCTGCCGGATTCGAAACCCCGACGCTCTTCACCATCGCCAACGACTTGACACAGATGCAGGTCGTGGCCGATGTGGACGAAGCCGACATCGGCCAGGTCGCCGACGGCCAGCGGGTACAGTTCTCCGTAGATGCCTATCCGGACGACACGTTCGAGGGGACGGTCCTCCAGGTACGGCTCGAAGCCACGACCGAATCGAACGTGGTCACCTACGAAGTGGTCATAGACGCTCCGAATCCCGACCTGAAACTCAAACCGGGTCTTACGGCTAACGTGACGATCTTCACGCTCGAAAAAGACGACGCAGCGGCCGTCCCGACCAAAGCCCTGCGCTTCATTCCCAATGCGGAACTGTTGGGAGAGATCGGATTGACCGCAGTCGAAACGGACAGTCAGGCGGCTCCGGGAAGCAGGGAACTGTGGGTGAAGGAGGGAACGACGCTCCGCCCCCGCCGGGTATATGCAGGCGCTGCCAGCGGCGACATGACCGAAATCACCGAAGGGCTCACGGGCAGCGAGGAGATCGTTACCGGACTGGTAACGGCCAAGCCCCGCGAGGAGACTGCCGCCATCGAGCGCAGCCCCTTCATGCCGGGACCTCCGGGAAGCAACGACAAGAAAAAATAGCGAACGACGATGAAAGAGGTCATCCGATTGGACAACATACGACGGGATTTCGTCGTCGGCGACGAGGTGGTGCACGCACTGCGCGGAATTTCGCTGACGATCACCGAAGGAGAGTTCGTGACGATCATGGGCACCTCGGGATCGGGAAAATCGACGCTGCTGAACACGCTCGGCTGCCTCGACACGCCTACCTCGGGCGAATACTACCTGGACGGAATCGCCGTGCGCTCGATGGACAAGAACGCCCGTGCCACACTGCGCAACCGCAAGATCGGTTTCGTCTTCCAGAACTACAATCTGCTGGCCAAAACTACGGCGCTGGAGAACGTCGAACTGCCGCTCATGTACAACTCGACCTACTCGGCCGCGCAGCGACGGGAACGAGCCGAACAGGCGCTTCGCAACGTCGGTCTGGGCGACCGCATGCTGCATAAGAGCAACCAGATGTCGGGCGGCCAGATGCAACGCGTGGCGATCGCGCGGGCACTGGTCAACGACCCCGCCGTCATCCTCGCGGACGAAGCGACGGGCAACCTCGACACCCGCACCAGCTTCGAAGTGCTGGTGCTCTTCCAGCAGCTCCACGCCCAGGGCCGCACGATCATCTTCGTAACGCACAACCCCGAAATCGCCCGTTACAGCAGCCGCAACGTAACCCTGCGCGACGGACACATCATAAGCGACGTCCGCAACGAAGAGATCCTGAGCGCTGCCGAAGCTCTGGCGAAACTGCCCGCAACCGACGACTAAAACAAACCATCCATCCGAACCCGAGCACGGAAACACGAGCAGACCATGAACCTCACGAATCTTTTCAAAATAGCCTTCAAAGCACTCAGCAACAACAAACTGCGCGGATTCCTCACCATGCTGGGCATCATCATCGGCGTGGGGTCGGTAATCACGATGCTGGCGATCGGACAGGGATCCAAACGGAGCATTCAGGCCCAGATCAGCGAAATGGGATCGAACATGATCATGATCCATCCCGGCGGCGACCGGCGGGGCGGTGTGCGGCTCGACGCGGCGGACATGGAGTCGCTCAAGCTCAAGGACTTGGAAGACATTCAGGCGCAGGCGCGCTATATCAGCTACATTTCGCCTTCGGTCAACAGTTCCGGGCAGGCCATCTTCGGTGCCAACAACACGCCGACGACCGTTTACGGTATCAGCCCCGAATACCTGGACATTCGGCGCTACAAAGTCGAGGACGGGGACATCTTCTCGGAACAGGACGTCAAGACCGCCGCCAAGGTATGTCTGGTGGGCAAATCGGTCGTGGACGAGCTTTTTCCGGACGGAGAAAGTCCTGTGGGCAAAGTGATCCGTTTCGGAAAGATTCCGCTACGCATCGTCGGCGTACTCGAGAGCAAGGGTTATAACAGTATGGGTATGGACCAGGACGACCTGATTCTGGCCCCCTACACCACAGTTCAGAAGCGAATCCTCGCCATCACCCACCTGCAATCGATCACCTGCTCGGCATTGAGCGAAGAATATACCGACCAGGCCATCGAGGAGATCACGCAAATCCTGCGGACCAACCACAAGCTCAAGGCGACCGACGAAGACGACTTCACGATCCGCTCCCAGCAGGAGCTTTCGTCGATGCTCACTTCGACGACCGACATGATGACCCTGCTGCTGGCGGCCGTGGCGGGCATTTCGCTGCTCGTGGGCGGCATCGGCATCATGAACATCATGTATGTCTCGGTGACCGAACGCACCCGGGAAATCGGCCTGCGCATGAGTATCGGAGCCAAAGGGCGCGATATTCTGGCGCAGTTCCTGATCGAATCGATCCTGATCAGCGTCACGGGCGGCGTGATCGGCATCCTCGTCGGCGTGGGCGCCGCCGTACTCGTCAATATCTTCGCGGCATTCCCGATCTATATCCAGCCCTGGAGCGTTTTCCTTTCGTTCGCCGTCTGCACCCTTACAGGCATCTTCTTCGGATGGTACCCGGCCCAGAAAGCCGCGATGCTCAACCCCATCGACGCACTGCGCTACGAATAACCGCTTTTCAGGATAAGATACCGACCCTATTTTTTCGGAAAACCGGCCGAATCCGAAACAGCCGTCGCCATACAGAAAAAGAAGCATGAAATACCCGGATAATTCCTATATTTGCAACAGGATGACATCCCTGCAATCCAGACATACGGGCTTCTGGCTCCACCTGGCGGCCTGGAGCGTGGTTTTCGGCCTTCCCCTCTTCGTAGGCGGCCGCGAACCCGTTATGAACATGCAGGAATACGTGCGGTTTCTGGTGGTTCCCCTCTCCTTCATGGCAGTATTTTACGTGAACTACCTCCTGCTGATCGACCGCTACCTTTTCACGCGGCATGTGGGGCGATTCCTGCTCGCTAATGCGCTGCTCGTGGCCGGAGTCATGCTACTCGTACACCTTTTCTTCCGCTTCGGAATACCGCCGCGCCCCCACCATCCGCCGATGGAGCGTCCGTGGCAGGATACGATGTTCTTCTTCCTGCGCAATGCCATGCTCTACCTGCTGGTAGTCGGAGTGAGCGTCGCCATCCGGATGACGGGACAGTGGTACCGGGCCGAAAACATCCGCAAGGACTTGGAGCGCAGCCGCTCCGAAGCGGAGCTGCAAAACCTCAAGAGCCAGCTCAACCCCCATTTCCTATTCAACACGCTCAACAACATCTATTCGCTCATCCAGCTCGATCCCGACCGGGCCCAGCAAACGGTGCACGACCTGAGCCGCCTGCTGCGGTACGTACTCTACGACAGCAGCCGGCCGACGGTACCTCTCAAGGCCGAAATGGACTTCCTGGGCAATTACATCGAGCTGATGCGCATCCGCCTGCCGCGCCATGTGCGGCTCGATGTTTCGCTGCCCGAAAATCCGTCGCATACCCTCGTGGCGCCGCTGCTCTTCATCTCGCTGGTCGAAAACGCTTTCAAGCACGGCGTAAGCAACGACCGCCCTTCGTTCATCGACATCGACATCCGGGAAGAGGAAGGAGTACTCGCCTGCCGGATCGAGAACAGCTTCTTCCCCAAATCGGAGGCCGACCGCAGCGGCTCGGGCATCGGGCTTGCGAACCTTTGCCGGCGGCTCGAAATGATCTATCCCGGGCGTTACGAAATGAAATACGGACAACACGGCGACACGTACGAAACCCTGCTCCGCATTAACCTGACCGACCGATGAAACTGACCTGCGCCATTATCGACGACGAGCCGCTGGCGGTCGAACTGCTCGAAAGCTACGTGCGGAAACCCCCTTTCTGGAATTGAAGGGAGCTTACAACGGAGGCATCACGGCACTCGAGGCCCTGAAAACCGAACCGGTGGACCTGCTTTTCTGCGATATCCAGATGCCGGAACTCAGCGGCATGGAGCTCTCGCGGATGCTCCCGACCCGGACCCGGGTCGTCTTCACGACGGCTTTCGACCGATACGCCGTCGAAGGATTCCGCGTGGGTGCGGTGGACTACCTGCTCAAGCCGATCAGCTATGCCGACTTCCTGACGGCCGCCAACAAAGCCTTCGAATGGTTCGAACTCAAGCGCCGCAGCGTCGGCAAACCATCGCCTGCAGAAGCTGGGCCCGGAAGCATCTTCGTCAAGACCGAATACCGGCTTCGGCAGATCGAATTAGATAAAATCCTCTACATCGAAGGACTCAAGGACTACGTAAAGATTTACGTCGAAGACGAACCCCGCCCCGTGCTGTCGCTCATAAGCCTCAAGACGTTGGAAGAACAACTACCCGCCGAACGTTTCGTCCGGGTACACCGCTCCTACATCGTCCAACCCTCCAAAATCCGAATCATCGAGCGGGGCCGGATCGTCTTCGGCAAAACGTACATCCCCGTTTCAGACGGCTACAAGGAGGCTTTTTACGCATTTCTGGAAGCCCGCTCCCTAATGCCCAAAAGCGATAAATAAGCCTACCTCCACCCACGAAAAAAGGTCATCGTTTCCGCGATGACCTTTTCCGTACCGATCCCTTCGGATCAGCGCCGCCCGATATCTTCGTAAGTGGTCTGCAACATCGCCTTGCCCCACTCCAACCTTTCGGACTGCGGGCCGGTTTGAGAAAGCACCGTTTCGCCCGTATTGTCATAGACCGTTTCGCCGTCGGCGTCGATCACGCCGAACCCGTCGCTGAAACAGTAGTAACCAAACTTATGGGGCGGAGTCGCTCCGAAAATATTCTTGCTGTAATCGAATTCGTCGTGCGGAAGGCCCATCTGCGCCAGAAGCGTAGCGCAAATGTCGATTTGCGAGGCATACGTATCTACTGTTCGGGAGGCGGTCGCAAGTGCGCCTCCGAGCCAAATCATCGGAATCCGGTGTCGCAGCGGAGCGTTGTAGGCCAGATCGTACGGATAGGGGTAGCCGTGATCGGCGACCAGCACCACTAATAAATTGTCCCACACGGGCGACTCCCGCAGCCGGTCGATCAGACGTCCGATCTGTGCATCGGAGAAGGCCATGGCATTCAACAGCTTGTCATCGAATTTTGCGAACGGCACCTCGAACGGCTCATGGCTCGAAAGGGTCAGCAGACCCGCCAGAAACGGTTGTTCCTCTCTGCCCAGCGCTTCCACCTCGTCCCCGAAAAGATCGACCACCACGTCGTCGGCATAGCCCCATTTCGAAGTCGGGGCGTCGAGCTGCATATCCTTCTGCCAGATCAGCTCCTCCCAGCCGGTCGAATACATGAACGAAGCCTGGTTGGTGAAGTTCAGGTCGCCGCCGTACATGAATACCGAACGATAACCTTCCCGGCCGAGAGAACGGGCCAGCGAAGGCAGCGTGGCGCTTTTTCGCGGCAGCTTCATGATCGACATGGTCGTTTGGGCCGGAAATCCGCACAGGACGGCCACCTGTCCCCGGTCGGTACGGAACGAATTGGCGAAGAAGTTTTCGAACCAGACACCCTCCCGCTTGAAACGCTGCATGTTGGGCATCACAGGCTCGCCGTTCACCGTTTCGTCCATGATCGTTCGGCCGAAGCTCTCCAGCAGGATCAGTACGACGTTCGGCCGGTCGCTGCGCAGCAGTCGGGGCGTACCGGCATCGGCCCCGGGACGGTTGCCCCGCAACTCTTCGAAAAGAGTCTTCCGCCGCTCCTCTTCGAAGAACGGATAAGCCTCGGCATAGTTCTCATTGTCCCCGACCGAGGAGAGAAACGAAAAAACGGGGTTCGTCGCAGCGTGGTTCAGGAACATGTTCGAGCTGAAATAGACCTTGCTGACATTCGCCGTGGCGACCGTCACGCCACCCCGGATCGCCAGAAAAGTCAAGCCGCCGATCAGCAGCGCCGCAACCGTCGGGACGACCCGGCCCCGCAGGGGAACGGGTTCGACCCGGAAAAGCCGTAAAATCCACCGGTAACTCCAGATCATCGCCCCGGCATAGACCAGCATGATTAAAATCTGCCGCAGAACTTCGCCCCAACTGGCACTCGCAAGCGCCTCCCCAGGATCGGAAAGGTAGATCAGCACCGAACCGTCGAGCCGAAAGCCCCAATAGCCGTACAGGTTGAGATCGACGGCGAAGATCGCGGCCGTCACCAGTGCGATCAGCGAAAAATAGACCGTCAGAACGATCCGCCACACCCGCTGCGAAAGGGGAATCCAGAACGATGCCAGCACGACAAGTACCGGAAAAGCGGTGACGTAACCCGCCACCGTGCAATCGAGCGAGAGTCCGTGCCAAAGAACTCCGAGCCACTCCCCGAAAGAGGCCTCTGCTGCCCGGGCATGGTAGAAAAGCAGGAAAGCCGGCTTCTGCAACAGCATCCAACCTACTGTCGTACAGAAAACGGCCCCCAGAAACAACAGGCGTCGCACGTCAGATCTTCTCACCATAAGCCAGATCGCCCGCATCGCCGATACCCGGCACGATATAAGCCCGCGAAGTCAATTCCTCGTCCACCGCAGCACACCAGATCGTGGTCGTGCGCTTGGGCATATTCTTCTCCACATATTCGACCCCCTGTTCGCTGGCGATAACCGCCGCGACATGGGTATGCGCGGGCTGCCCGCCCCGTTCGCACAGCGCATTGTAGGCCAGCACGAGGGAAGAACCGGTAGCCAGCATGGGATCGACCAGCAGCAAAGTCTTGCCCTCCAGCTCGCCACACGAGATGTATTCGACCTTGACGGTAAACTTGCCGTCCTTGGTACTCTTGCGATAAGCCGAAACGAAAGCGTTCTGCGCGTCGTCGAAGTAGTTCAGGAATCCCTGATGGAAAGGAAGTCCCGCACGAAGGATCGTAGCGATCACGACCTGGTCGGAGATCATCGCTACCGAAGCCTCGCCCAGCGGAGTTTCGACCACTTTCACCGCATACTCGAACGTTTTCGATATTTCATAGGCCATGACCTCTCCGATACGCTCCAGATTACGGCGGAAACGCATCGAATCCTTCTGAATCGACTTGTCGCGGATTTCGGCGACAAACTTGTTGAGAATGGTGTTCTGACTGTTGAGAATGTGCAACATAAGGTTGTATTTATTTAACTTTTGTTTCAGGTCAATAGAGGAAGTTGTTGAATGGATAGCGGCCCGAATGGATTTCACGGACCATGCCGTACAGATCCGAACGCAGCTTCTCGATATTGATCTTCTCGACTGCCGAAATAAAGATGCAGGGCGTATTGGCCCGGGCGATCCAGCTCTGTTTCAGGTCTTCGAGCGAACGATTTTCACGTGTGGAAGGCGTCAGGTCGTCAGGCTCCTTCTCCACATAAGTATAAGCGTCCACCTTGTTGAAAACCAGATAAACCGGTTTATCCCCGGCACCGATATCCTGTAACGTCTGCTTCACCACGGCGATCTGGTCCTCGAACTGCGGATGCGAAATATCGACCACGTGCAGCAACAGGTCGGCTTCACGCACCTCGTCGAGGGTCGATTTGAACGACTCGATCAGTTCGGTCGGCAATTTGCGGATGAAACCCACGGTATCCGACAGCAGGAAAGGCAGGTTGTCGAAAACCACCTTTCGCACCGTCGTATCGAGCGTGGCGAAGAGTTTGTTTTCGGCGAACACCTCGCTTTTCGAAATCAGGTTCATCAGGGTCGATTTGCCGACGTTGGTATAACCCACCAACGCCACACGCACCATCGAACCCCGGTTCGATCGCTGGACAGCCATCTGACGGTCGATCTTTTGCAGATCCTCCTTGAGTTTGCTGATCCGGTTGCGGATGATTCGACGGTCCGTTTCGATCTCGCGCTCGCCGGCACCGCCGCGCGTTCCCGTGCCGCCCCGCTGCCGCTCCAGGTGCGTCCACATACCCGACAGACGCGGGAGCATATACTGGTAATTGGCCAACTGCACCTGGGTCTTGGCATAGGCCGTCTGCGCCCGCGACATGAAAATATCGAGAATCAGACGCGTGCGGTCGAGAATCCGGCAGGGCATGGCCGCCTCGATGTTGCGCGTCTGCGACGGAGAGAGTTCGTCGTCGAAAATCGCCACGTCGATCTCCTCCTCCTTGCAATAGGCAGCGATCTCCTCCAGTTTCCCCGGACCGACATAAATACGGGCCGACGGCTGCGGAAGGCGCTGCGTAAAACGACGGACACCTACGATACCGGCCGTTTCAGCCAAAAATTCCAATTCGGCGAGGTACTCTTCCGCCTGACGCGGATCCTGTTGATCCCGGATGACCGCGACCAGTACGGCCCGTTCGAACCCGGCCCCGGAAGCGGGTCGATCGTTCTTCGTTACAATCTCTTTATTCTTATTCTGTTCCAATCTGCCATACGATTTCTGCACGACTATGCGCCTTCGGAAAGACACATCTTCCTGCACGGTGAAAATAAGGGTATCCCGGCTTCACGCAGGATACCCTTATCAAATGTTTCAAACAAACCTTAATCCGAAATACGGAAATCGATCGGAATGACGAACTTCTGACGAACCGACTTGTTACGCTGCTTGGCGGCGGTCCATTTCGGAGAAGATTTGATAATACGTACCGCCTCGTCCGACAAGGTCCTGTCGGGGGTTCTCAACACCTCGATATTGGATACGGAACCGTCCGTATTCACCACGAACGAGATGGTTACCTTACCCTGGATGCCGTTTTCCTGAGCGATCGCGGGGTATTTCACACGCTGCTGCACCCAGTTGCGGAAAGTACCTTCGTCGCCGCCCATGAAAGACGCTTTCTCCTCCACGACGATGAAAATCTCCTCTTCGAAGACCTCCTCGGTCTGAACGGGAGCCACCTCGATCGCCTGGTTCACATCAAACTCCGCAAAATCGATCTCCGTTTCGATCTTGGTATCGTTGGTTACGACTTCCAGCATGTCGCTCACGACGGCCATATCGACTTTCTTGGGAGCTTCGGGCGGCTTCTGGTCCTCGCGGGTAACCTCGACAATTTCCACTTCGACGGGAGCATAGCCAAGATCGACTTTCTCGATACGATGTTCCTTCGGAGTCACGGCGAATGCACCAATAACAAGTACCAACGCCACGACCAAACCGATTTCAAGGAAAAGACCCCGTTTGTTCTCCAGGTCGGCTTTCGGTGATTTCTTAATTTCCATTATTGTTCCTGTTTATTGTTATCCTTTCAAGTGACCCGAAGGCACACTAACTACCGACAAATATAGGGATAAAAAATCAAAAACAGCGCTTTCGGTCTGAAAAATCTTTATTTTTGACTAATTTTGTTCCCGAAAACTCCCTCACGACCGCTTTCCATGCCCCGACACGAATATCTTTACGGACAAACCCTGCCCCAATTGGAAGCTCTCTGCAACCGGTTGGAGATGCCCCGTTTCGCGGCGAAACAGATCGCACGCTGGCTTTACGACAAGCACGCGACAACGATCGAGGCGATGAGCGATCTATCCGCCCGGCACCGGGCCCTGCTCGCCGAAACGTACGAAGTCGGACTCACCGCTCCCGAAAAAGTCAGCATTTCGACCGACGGCACGAAAAAATACCTCTATCGTACCTCGCAGAACCATTTCATCGAATCGGCCTACATCCCCGACGGTGACCGGGCGACGCTCTGCATCTCGTCGCAGGCGGGCTGCCGTATGGGCTGCCGTTTCTGCGCAACTGGACGACAGGGGCTCCAGCACTCCCTTTCGACGAACGAAATCCTCAACCAGATCGAGTCGCTGCCCGAACGGGAACGGCTCACCAACGTCGTTTTCATGGGCATGGGCGAACCGCTCGACAACCTGGACAGTCTGCTGCCGGCGCTCGAAGTCCTCACTTCGGCGTGGGGATTCGGCTGGTCGCCCACACGAATCACGGTTTCGACCGCCGGTGTAGCCTCCCGGCTCGAACGATTTCTGGAGGCGACCCAGGTGCATCTGGCCGTGAGCCTGCACAACCCCTTTCCGCACGAACGGGCCGAAATCATGCCCATAGAGAAGGCATGGCCGATCCGCGAAGTCGTGGAAATCCTGCGCCGATACGATTTCACGCACCAGCGGCGGGTATCGTTCGAATACATCGTCATGAGCGGCCTGAACGACTCTCCGCGTCACATCCGCGAGCTATGCCGCCTGCTGGACGGCATCAAGTGCCGGATCAACCTGATCCGTTTCCATAAAATTCCCGGATCGCCTTATTTCTCCCCCGACGACCGGGCCATGATCGCGTTCCGTGATGCTCTGACCGCCAAAGGCATACACACGACCATCCGCACCTCTCGCGGCGAAGATATCCAAGCGGCCTGCGGCCTGTTGAGTACGGCGCAGAACGAGGCGGCACAATTTTAGCAGCACCCGTTTCGTTATTCTTAATAAAATACGAAAATGAAAAAAATTCTTTTTACCCTTTTACTCGTGCTGGGCATCAGCGCCGCAGCCGACGCGCAGGTACGGTTCCTGGACTCTTCGACCGATGCGGTCCGCAAAGAGGCCATCGCTCAAGACAAATTGGTTTTCATCGATTTATACGCCACCTGGTGCGGCCCCTGCAAGGCGATGGAGCGCGACGTCTTCTCGAAAAAGGAGGTGGGCGACTTTATGGACGAATATTTCGTCGCGGCCAAGTACGACATCGACAAACCGACCGGGAAAGCCCTGGCAGGCAAACACGGCATACGGTCGATCCCGACCTACCTCGTATTCAATACCGAGGGCGACCTGCTGGGCAAGATAACAGGATCCATGCCGGCCGAAGAGTTTACCGCCGCCCTTCGGAAGATCATCGCCGAAACCGGGAAGAAATAGCGACCGGCGGATGTAATAAAGAACGGAAACGATTCCTGTATGAGGATCGTTTCCGTTCTCCTTTTCCTTCGTGCTCTGAATACGACTTGACATCAGATTATTCTGTTTCATGTCCCGAAATTTTGCTTGCAACGGACGTTGCGCCGTTGTTCCCGGCGACAGGTACAGTCAAGTTTCCTCGGAGATAATTTCCCCATACAGACAACCCCCGGCAGCAATTAATATTACCTGAAGTTACCTGTTCCCGCCGGTCCGATTGATCGGGCTACAGTATAAGGTCGGCTATAGTCCCGTTTTCGGCGGATAGTCGATCGAAGTCGATTTTGTACGTCCGTCGGTGGTGGTCATCGTGAGCGTCAATCGGTGATGTTGCTCCGACGCAGGCTCGGCAAGCGGTTCGATTTCGATCGGCCGCAAATTCTTCCGGCCGTCCCACGGATTCTTCGGATTGAAAGGGATCATCTGCAAATGTTCCGGCCCGATCCGATCCATCCTCTCGCGGCAAAGAAGCGGGGCCCCGTATTCATCCCTCTGTTTCCAACTCCGCACCGATACCCGGAACAGGTCGTCGAGCGGTTTGCCGGCCGGATGCTCCTCATCCCAGTCGGCATCGCTCGTGATATGCATCGAAGTGAAATTATCGGCAAGGGCAATCTGATCGCCGAAATACAGACCGGGAGGCGTGCCGCCCTCGTACGCACCGATTTCATCCCCGTTTCTTTTTGCGATTTCGAGATATTTCGCCTTGTTTTCGGGAGTCCAGAACTCTTGCCGGCCAAGATTGTATTTCTCCATATCCGGATTATAATACTCTTCGGTGTCGGCCCAGTCTATGTAAAGCGTATTCGATTTGCCGTCCGTCGCAGCGGTCCGGGGAATATAGTCCAGCTTCATATCTCCTTCCACGTAACGGGCTATCAAATAAGTAGGTCCGATGACAGGTCCTCCGATCGGCTCTTCCTTTTCCGAACATCCGCATAAAAACGGCAGCAACAATAGCAATAAACTCTTTTTCATGGCTCTTCTATCTTGTTAAATCGTACGTGACTGCACGCAGGTTATTCTTTCGCATTGACCTGCGGCCGGCAAGTGAGCGAGGCGGTCTTGACCTCCCCCTCGACGGTGGTCCATTCGACAGTGAGCGTGTGAATGGGATCAATGGTCGGGGTCTTTGTGAAATAGATAATCACATAGTCACGTATCATCTGCATATCGTCGGCTTTCAAATCCTCGACGAGCATCTGTACATTGTTGCCGCCCCCTGTTTCGTATCCGCTACGGATATAATCGGCGTAGGACCAAAATTCGGCCCACAGGATATCGTCCAGCAATGTCCCCGCCGGATGCTCTTCATCCCAGTCGGCATTGCTGGTAATATGCATTGTCTGAAAATTATCGGCAAAAGCAGAGGGGTACTCCCAAAACTCGAGCCAGCGGTTATAACCGACGTCCCCGTTGCGAATCGCCAGGCGTTCGAACTCCTGAGGGTCGCTTTCGGGGGAAATCCACTCGCAATCGGTCAATTCTATCCAAAAATTGCGTATGGGGGTTTGCGGGTCTGCCGGGATTTGCGGGGGGGGGCGGTCCGGACTTCGGGACAGCAATACCAAATCCCCCTGACAATAGTTTTGGATGTAGTTCTCGCAAAACCTCAACTCCGGACCTTCATGTTTGTTGCAGGAGTTCAGTGTCAGGAGTGAGAACAACAATAATATCAAGTTTTTTCGTGTCATAATCATACGTTTTTTAAGGACAATTGGTGTAAGTGACTATCAATTCCATATCGTAATACTTGTCGCTGGACGAACTCGTGTCCTCACCGTCATAACCGGCCTCCGGTCCGTTGCGCAGATCGAAAGCTCCGTAGTAATAATACCCGTTGGCTGTCCCTCCCCATCCGAAATTGCAATGGATCAAACGTTTGTCTAGAGCGTCTTTCTTGCGAAACAGGACTGGAGCGGCAAGAATTTTAGCCCGTATTGAAGTTCGACCTTATATTATGCTGTTCCTGTCGGCTATTTATTGCAACGCAGGATCGACCTCCGGCGTGCAGGTGACCGAGGCAGTCTTGACATCGCCCTCGACGGTCGTCCAGCGAAG
>ENA-OZKZ01000696-OZKZ01000696.1-human-gut-metagenome-genome-assembly--contig:-NODE-696-length-16141-cov-5.535745_pt1 | contig 16141 bp, 15 predicted proteins | sample MGYA00244828_ERZ653768 | MGnify/ENA primary metagenome ERZ653768 (study PRJEB26926, sample SAMN06165273) | human gut metagenome | biome: ENVO:00009003; feature: ENVO:2100002; material: ENVO:00002003...
GTAAATAATGATTCAATGGATATGATACTTGCGAAAGCGCAGACACTGATCGAGGCGCTTCCTTACATACAGAAATTCAACGGCAAGCGTGTCGTTGTCAAATACGGTGGAAGTGCAATGGTTGATGAGAACTTAAAATACAATGTCATCAAGGATGTTGCCCTGCTGAAGTTGATCGGTATGGAGCCGATCATTGTACATGGCGGCGGCAAGGAGATCAGCGCATGGTTAAAGAAAATCGGTAAAGAATCCGAGTTCGTAAATGGTCTGCGTGTGACTGACGAGGAGACACTCGATGTCGCAGAGATGGTACTTTCCAAGGTCAACAAGAGCCTAGTATCTATGATGCAGAAGCTTGGATTAAAAGCAGTTGGTATCAGCGGTAAGGATTCCGGTCTTCTGAAGGTACAGAAGAAGCTTTCCGGCGGCAAGGATATCGGCTATGTCGGAGAGGTTGTATCCGCAGATCCTACGATTATTGACACACTGATTGCAAATGATTTCATCCCGGTTATCGCTCCGATTGGTATTGGCATCGACGATTATCATGGCTATAACATCAATGCAGATGATGCAGCATGTGCGATCGCAACAGCCATCAACGCAGAGAAGCTTGTATTCCTGACCGATATCGAAGGTGTATTCGTAGATCCAACGGACAAGTCAACTTTGATTTCCGAGATGGATATTAACGAAGCACAGGAATTTATCGACAGCGGCGTTGTCGGCGGCGGTATGCTTCCGAAGCTTACAAACTGTATCGAGGCAATGAAGAACGGTGTTGCACGTGTCCATATGCTCGATGGTCGTGTAGAGCATTGCCTGCTTCTGGAGTTCTTTACAGAAAAGGGTATTGGTACTGCGATTTTGAAGGAGCCATTATTCTAATTTGTTCGAATGAAAATGAAATAATTAACACAAACTACCTCTATATACATTTTGTCTATGGAGGTAGTTTTTTATGTGGGGAATAATAGTTGCATTGATATCCGGTGCGTTGATGAGTGTGCAGGGTGTATTTAATACAGGCGTGACAAAGCAGACGTCTACGTGGCTTGCGTCTGCGTGGGTGGCATTTTCCGGATTTGTTGTTGCGATTGCCCTGTGGGCAATCTTTGAGCGGAATCAGGCAGGGATATTCTCGCTTGCGCAGGTCGATCACAAATATATGCTGTTAGGCGGTGTGATCGGTGCCTTTATTACATGGACCGTCATTACAGCGATGGCAGGATTGGGACCGGCGAAGGCAGTGCTGCTGATTGTGATTTCGCAGCTATTGATTGCATACCTGATTGAGCTTTTTGGCTGGTTCGGTGTCGAGAAAGCAGATTTTCAGTGGACGAAGCTGGTTGGTATCGTTGTGTCCGTAGTGGGATTTATCATTTTTCAGTGGGAGAAGTAACTTTTTTTCGTGAAATCCGCCTATTGTAATTCCGTGGGAAGTTCTGTACAATGGGTGTATGTCTTGAATATGCAATATGGAATACCAGACTTTTTTAGAAGGGAGCTATTTCATTTTGCAGTACATAAAATTTATAATTGCTGGCTGTGTGTTGGCAGTGGCTTTGTGTGGCTGTGGCAGACAGGTAAAGCTGCTTACGAGTGAGACACAGACAGAAACGCAGATGATGGATGACGCTGGTGGAGAAGAAACAGTGGTTTCATCGGCAGAGGCGTTTGCAACGACGACAACCGAAGCGGAAACACCGGAGCAGGAGCAGTCAGACGATGTGGCTGTGTATGTGTGTGGTGCGGTACGACAGCCGGGTGTCTATTATGTTGCAGGTTCTGCAATCAGAGAGACAGCGGTTCAAATGGCAGGTGGATTTACGGACGATGCGGATGTTACCTATGTGAATCTGGCGCAGACCGTCGTGGCGGGAGAACAGATCTACATTCCGACGATGGAGGAGACAAACGGGATTTCCTTATCAGAGCGGGATACGGATGGAACACCGGTGCAGGATGCACCAGCCGGTACAAATGTGGAAACGGACGGGAAGATCAACATCAATACCGCCGGAAAAGACGCACTGATGACATTGCCGGGAATTGGCGAGAGCAAAGCGGATGCGATTATCGCATATCGGGAAGCCCAGGGGAAATTTCAGAACACGGAGGAGCTTATGAATATCCGTGGAATCAAAGAGGGCATATATAATAAAATCAAGGACTTAATTATTGTGGGATGAGGTGTATAGAATGAAGAAAATTTTGGTGGTAGATGATGAAAAGTCAATCGTAAAGGGCATCAAGTTCAGCTTAGAGCAGGACGATATGAAAGTCGAAGTTGCTTACGATGGTGAAACCGCACTGGAGCTTGCAAAGGCAAATCATTACGATATGATTTTACTGGACATCATGCTGCCGGGATTTAGCGGACTGGAAGTGTGTCAGATGATCCGCGAGTTTTCGGATGTGCCAATCATTATGCTGACAGCTAAGGGCGATGATATGGACAAGATACTGGGACTGGAATATGGCGCAGACGATTACATAACAAAGCCGTTTAATATATTGGAAGTAAAGGCGAGAATCAAGGCGATTTTCCGTCGGAATAACCGGAATGTGCCGGAACAGGAAAATCAGAAGGTGATTGAGACAAAGGGACTGAAGATTGATGTGGACAGCCGCCGGGTATATATTGATGACAAGGAAGTCAACCTGACAGCCAAGGAGTTTGAACTTGTATATCTGCTGGTATCAAACCCGAACAAGGTATATTCCAGAGAGCAGTTGCTCAAAACTATCTGGGGACCATCTTATCCGGGCGATGCCAGAACCGTGGATGTGCATGTGCGTCGACTTCGTGAGAAGATCGAGGCAACACCAGCCGATCCAAAATACATTCATACAAAATGGGGCGTGGGATATTATTTCCACGAGTAATCTGCACACAGCGAAAAAAGTTCGCTATGGCAGAAGATACAGTAATTGATGCTTGACAGAGTCAGAGGCAAAGGAGATTTCCACACTGTTTTTATACAGTGTCCGGAGATCTTCTTTTTCTATGTGGAGCTTTTCAAGGGCAAAGGTATATTCGTCAGTCAGCGTTGTGTGGCTCACGGTACGGTTGTCGGTGTTGATTGTTGCAAGCAGTCCAAAATCCAGAAACGCACGGAGTGGATACGCGTCCAGTTCAGTCGCTGCTTTTGTCTGGAAATTCGAGGTTGGACAAAGCTCAAAACCGATGTGTGCGTTGCGACAGGCTCCCAGCAGAGCAGGATCTTTGATGGCTGCAATGCCATGTCCGATCCGGCGTGCTCCATATTGGAGGGCGAGCGCGACATTTCTGGCACTGCCACATTCGCCGGAATGAATTGTGACAGGCACCTCCAACCGTCTTGCTTCTTCAAACAAGGCTTCGAATTCCTCGTTTGGATGTCCGGCTTCATCACCGGCAAGGTCTAACGCACAGACGCCATTTCCTAAGAATTCTCTGGCACAGCGGACAACCAGATGATTTTGCTGTGGGGAGTGATGGCGCATCGCACATAAGATCAGATTGGTGAATACTCCATACCGGTCAAATGCTTTCTGGCATCCATAGACAGCCGCCTGCACGACATTTTCCAGATCCAGGTGACTGTTGACGCTCAGCATAGGTGCAAACCGGATTTCCATATAGCGGACATTTTCTGCGGCTGCCTGTCGCACGACATCAACGACGGCATCCCGGATATGTTCTTTTTCCTGCAGTGCGGATACCGGCAGGTCAAAGCAGGTCAGATATTCGGCAAGTGACTGACAGTTGGCAGGTGCCTGTATTGTATGCATGTCCAGTGTCGAAAGCTGTAAGGTCTGCATCAGGAATTCTTTGCTCAAAGAACCGTCCAGATGGCAGTGCAGTTCGATCTTTGGCATGGAAACAGGATCAAAATTCATAAGTGTATCCCCCTTTCGGTGTTGTACTTGTATCATAGCAATTTCGCATGGATTGTACAAGTGCCTTGAAGCAAAACGGACGGTGTGATATAGTAGTGGTATTCTGGAAAAGGACGGAATGAAACAACGTGAAAGACGAAATAAAAGAAGAAAAAAAGGATGAAAAATTAGAACGTAAAAAGCTGAAACGCCGGGAACGGGCGGAGAAGCGCCAGCATAAGCATATGGGCATCAGCCTCCGATGGTTTGTGACGTTTCTGATCATCGTGCTGTGTGCAGGGATTATGCTTGTGTATTCGCTGATGTCAAGCCGTCTGTATGTGCAGCGATATCAGGAACAGCTTGAAAAGAATGTGATGGCGCAGGCGGAATATCTGAAGAATAATCTGCTTGAGAATCATATGACGCTCGATGATCCACAGGATTTAAATCTTCGTATCGAGGGTGTCGCGACGGCTTTTTACGGCAGGGTGCTTGTGATAAACCGGGAGTACCGGGTGATCAAGGATACTTATGGAAACCATGAAAATGCACAGATTGTAAATCCGGATATTATGGCTGTAATGCGCGGACAGGCGAGTGAGAAGATATCGAAGAAGGATGGATATCTTGAATATATCACAGCTGTGAAGCAGGAACAGGATGTACAGGGCGTGCTTGTGATTCAGGCATCGACGGACAGCCTGAAGGTAATTGAACGCCGGGTAGAACGACGAAACTGGTTGTCATTTGCACTTATCATGGCAATCTGCATTGGTGCAGCATGGGCAATCGGCAATGCAAGCTCACGTGGGATCAAGCGTATCAATCAGCAGATGGAAATCGCGGGAGAAGGACAGCTGGAGACACAGATTCCAGTGCGTGGATTCAAGGAGTTTAAACAGCTGACGGAACGTTACAATGCGACGATATCCAAGCTGATGGTCATTGACTCCACACGACAGGAGTTTGTATCGAATGTGTCACATGAATTAAAGACGCCGATCACGTCGATGAAGGTGTTGGCAGATTCTCTGATACAGAACGAATCTGCGGATCTTGCAATGTACAAGGAATTTATGACTGATATCGTGGATGAGATTGACAGAGAAAGTAAAATTATTACCGATCTGCTGACACTTGTAAAAATGGATAAAAAATCAGCTGCGATGAATATCGAGGAGATAAAGATCAATGATCTGTTGGAGGTGATCCTGAAGCGCGTAACGCCGATCGCCAAAAGCCGTGGAATCCAGATTACTTACGAGAGCTACCGTGATGTGACGGCATGGGTGGATGAGGTCAAACTGAGTCTGGCTCTGACGAATATTATAGAGAATGCGGTGAAGTACAATGTTGACAATGGCTGGGTGAAAGTGACGCTCAATGCAGACCACCGCAACTTCTATGTGAAGGTTGCAGATTCTGGTGTTGGAATCCCGGATGACTGCAAGGAGCATGTATTTGAACGTTTCTACCGGGTAGATAAAGCGCGAAGCCGGGATACCGGTGGTACAGGACTTGGACTTGCTATCACGAAAAGCGTCATTCAGATGCACAAGGGTTCAATCAAATTGTACAGCGAATCTGGAGAGGGCACTACATTTACCATTCGCATTCCGATGAAATCGGATGCCTCCGTGGATACAGCACGAAAGGAGGGCGATGCAGAATGAGAAAGAAGTATTGGAAAACCGGATGCGTGATCGCGACACTGCTTTGCCTGACAGCCTGTGGGAAAGCACAGACTGGAGAGATTACACCGCTTGCAGATAATATGATTCATCTGTATCTGGCAGAGGATAACACAGTTGTGCGTGCCGATGCAGATTACCAGTTGAAAACACCGGATGCGATCGCATCCTGCGTGGAGGATGCAATGACGGCACTTACAGCACTGGAAACATCGAAGATCGAAGCTTACAGTTATATGATGGGCGAGGATAACAGTTTGCAGATGGATATCACACTTGTGGAAGACAGTTACGAGCAGGAAGATATATTGCTGATCATGGCAGCCACAACGAAGACATTGTTCCAGATGGATGATATTTCCAGCATTGCACTGACCGTAAAGGGACATGACGAAAACGTGTATGCAGAGCAGTTGTTCCTGCGGGATTCTGTTTATTATTATGGTACCGACGAACCGAGTCTGGCAGAGGAATCAATTACCATGTATGCACCAAATGCGCAGGGAACCGCATTGGAATCCTATGGAATTAAAGTGCAGTCGGAGCCACAGACGTCCGATCAGGAGTATATCGTGCGGGAACTGGTACAGAAAAAAGTGCTTTCGCCAGACACAAAGGTGAACCAGGTGTCGGTCCATGATTCGGTCTGCTATCTGGATCTGTCAGAGGAATTTACAAATGCCGTGGGAACGATTTCACCAGAGCTTGCGTTGTATGCAGTCGTGAATTCGGTAATTGCACAGACAGACGTGGATACGGTACAGATTCTGATTGATGGAAAAATCGTGCCAATGTACCGGAATGTGGTTGCAATAGACAAACCATTACCATTTAATGCAAATGTAGTACAAGAATAAAAGAATATAGGAGACGTATGAAACGACCAGTATTTTGTGTGGCTTTGGCGTATGCACTTGGAGAGGTGATTGGCCTGTACACAAGAACGGTGGGCGAGATAAGCATAGTGAGTGCTATGCTTGTTTGCGTTGGGATTTTCATGCGGAAGAAAAAACAGGGAAAAAGCGCATGTGTTCTTGGACTGGGAATTGGTCTTGGAATGTTTGGCGCTTTTTTGCGTATTCCGCAGGATCTACGGGAAAAGCCGGATATCCGGCAGGAAAACGGTTACGATATTATAACCTATGCAACGGGAAGGGAGACGCAGGGGCAGCCTGTCATCTGTGCCGGGATTCTGACTGACCGGCAGGGAGAAACATGGACGATGCGGGTACTGGACGGAACTGACGTGCATGGAGATATTCTGCTCCGTGGTGTGGAAGGGGAACACACGATTGCGGAGATTGTACAGGTAACAGGTACTTATGATACATTCGAGCATGTGAGAAATCCGGGTGGGTTCCAGTCACGCAGCTATTATCTTGCCCGGAATATCAGCGGATATTATTTTGCACCGCAGGTGACGACGATCACCGTTAATCAGCGGGAAATACTTGGGCTGCCAAGGTATCTGTATTATCAGGGAAAACGTATATTATATGAATTGCGTATATGGGCAGACTGCCAGATTGCAAAGCTTCTTCCAGAAGAACAGGCGTCGCTTGTGTCTGGAATCCTGCTTGGAGAAAAAGCAAGGATAGATGCAGAACTCAAGACATTATATCAGATGGGCGGGATTGCACATATTCTGGCGATATCAGGACTTCATATTTCCCTGCTTGGAGGACTGCTCTTTCGATTGATGCGGCGGGCTCGTGTGCCGATTCCGGCAGCAGGAATTATCACGATAGCAGGACTTTTGTTGTACGGCATGATGACCGGAATGAGTCTGGCAACGATGCGCGCAATCTGGATGATGGTGATATTTCTTGTGGCGCAGATGTTCGGGAAATCCTATGATATGCCGACTGCGATGGGAATTGCCTTGTTCTTTATGCTTCTATGCAACCCGGTTCGCATCTTAGATGCCGGGATGCAGTTAAGCTATATGGCGATTGCGGGGGTATCACTTGGAAACTATGGGATGAAGCGCTTGCATAAAAAAACTGGATTTCGGCGGTTCCAGAAACGATATCCGCTTCGGTTCCGTGTGGTGCAGAGCCTGTTTTATTCTGTAACATTGCAGGGGATGATGCTTCTTGTGGTGGCAAAAACCTATTACGAGATACCAGTCTATGCAGGATTGCTGAATCTGATCGTTGTACCGGGGATGACGGTTGTGGTAGCAGGTAGCTGGTTCGGCTTGCTTGTATCCATTGGCACGATTTCGCTTGGCAGGTTCGTCATGCTGCCGGTTGGGTGGATGTTACAGGGATATACATGGCTTTGCGAAAGGACACTGGAACTGCCGTGGAATACACTTGTTACAGGAGAGATACGAGGCTGGCAGATTGGCATGTGGTATGGCGGGATTGCATGCACGCTGGTATTGCTTCGCACAAAAACAAGAAATAAGCTGCGGGACTTTGTATATAAACATACCGGCAGGTTCTGGCGTAAAAGAGAGGTCGTGCGCTACACTGTATGCACGATCCTTATAAGTATGCTGTTACAGGGGGCAGGACAGGCGTTATGCGTGTGGCAGCAACGCACAGAAGCAATCTATTTCTTGGATGTTGGACAAGGCGATGGAATCCTGATACGATCCCCGGACGGAAGAAATATCGTGATTGACGGCGGCTCGACGTCACAGTCAAAATGTGGGACATACACACTGCTTCCGGCGCTGCGATCGCAAGGCATGACGGAGATTGACTGTTGGTTTGTGACACATACCGATGAGGATCATATCAGTGGATTAAAAGAACTTTTATTGCAGGGAAAACTGACGCAGATCAAGGTGCGGACGGTTGTCTTTTCCGCCTATGTGTTTCAGGATGCGGCATTGGCAGAGTTAGAAGCAGTGATTCGGGCTGCCGGAATCACAATCGTGTGGATGAGGGAGGGCGACGTGATCGGCGATGATACATTTACGCTTACCTGCCTGCATCCAACTGCAGAATATCGTGCAAAGGATAAGAATGCAGCGAGTCTGGCACTGGCATATCATTCTGATACATTTGACATGTTATTTACTGGAGACATGGATGCAGATGCCGTCGCAGATATGGATATACAACAGGATTATGATTGCATCAAGCTTCCGCATCATGGCTCGAAGTACTCGTATGTGGAGGGGGTCTATGCGCATGCGGACTATGGTTTGATTTCCTGTGGATACAATAACCGTTATGGACATCCACACACGGAAGTGCTACAAGGGTTAGCGCAGGAAGGGACGAAGGTACTTCGGACGGATGAGATGGGCGCAGTTGTTTTTCGGGGGAGATAAAAAGCTTGGAGGATACAATAATATTTAATAGGGACGAAGTGGTAATGAAATAGATTGTGTCAGAAAATTGATAGAAGAAGAAAGGTGTGATACAATGTATTCGTTGAAAACAACGAGGTATTCAAACGAAACAAAAGGTGAACATACCGAATAATAAGAGGAGTTAGTGTTCTATATCGGAGTCAACATGGCAAAAAAAGAAAAAGCAAATGGCATGGCCATTTTAAATGAACAAATCAATAAGAAAGAATTCAGTCGTGTGTATCTGCTTGGTGGAACGGAACCATATCTGATCTATCAGTATCGGGACAAACTGATCGCGGCGATGATCGATCCAAACGATACAATGAATTTTATCACCTACAAGGGTGAGAATTCCAAACCAGAGGACATCATTGAATTTGCAGATACCATGCCATTTTTTACAGAACGCAGAGTGGTGCTGGTTGAGAACAGCAATTTCTTCAAGAACGGCTGTGAAAAGCTGGAAGAAGCCTTAGATGGACTGCCAGATACGACAGTGCTGATCTTCGTGGAGAAGAATATTGACAACCGGAAGAAACTAAGCAAGCTTGTCGCACAGCTTGGTACGGTAGCAATGTTTGATGCACCGGACAGTGAGATGTTAGCTGTCTGGTTAAATGGAATGTTTGTAGAGGATCAGATTGCGATCAGCGGTGCGACATTGCGATATCTGATCGATCGAGTTGGAACGAGTATGAATCTGCTTAAAAATGAAGCAGACAAGCTCCGCTCCTATGCTGTGGAAAAAGGAAGCGTATCCAAAGAAGACATTGACCTGCTTTGTGTGAATCAGGTGGAAGACAAAATCTTTGATATGATTGATGCGATATCAGAAAAAAAACAGCAAAAGGCAATGGAATTATATGATGATCTGCTGTATTTGCAGGAGGCACCGATGAAGATTCTCGTGTTGATCACACGGAACTTCATGCAGCTTCTGAAGATCCGGTTTGCACTGGATACTGGTACACCAGAGGGACAGATTGCTTCGGCGTTCGGTATCCGTCCGTACTTTGTGAAAAAATATATTGCGCAGGCACGCTCTTTCACGAAAGAGCAACTGCTTTCCTGTGTGAGGTTATGTCAGGAAGCAGATACGAGCATCAAAACAGGTAAAATGCGGGATAAGCTTGCAACCGAGATGGTGATATTAGAGCTTTTGCTGCATGGCGGAGAAAAACAGGAAGTATAGTATAACAGATATAAAAAGCTCCACGCTTATAAGTTAAGCGTGGAGCTTTTGCGTTGTCGTAGATATTTACTTCGAACACATATAAAGCAGGTTTTCCCATCTGCGGTCAACCTCTTCCTGATACTGTACAAGCAGGTTCTCGTTTTCTGGCTTGAACAGATGCTTGAATCTTCCCTGTGGACGAAGGAAGTCTTCAATTGGAAGCTTCTTCTTTGGCTCATAGTTCAAGATCCACTTGCCTTCCACAACCTCGAACAGTGGCCAGTAGCATGTCTCCACTGCGAGCTTGCAGATCTTCATGATATCGGGTGTGTCATAACGCCAGCCACGAGGACATGGTGACATGATATTTAAGAATGCTGCACCTGGTGTGTAGATTGCCTTCTCAGACTTCTCATACAGATCCTTCATGGTTCCGATGAAGGTAGACTGTGCAACATACGGAATATCATGGTTTGCGATGATAGATGCGAGATCCTTCCGGTTCTGCATCTTACCGTTGGAGCATTTACCAACTGGTGTTGTCGTTGTATCTGCGAACATTGGTGTTGCAGAAGAACGCTGGATACCGGTGTTCATGTAAGCGCCGTTATCATAGCAGACATATACCATATCGTGATTACGCTCCATGGCACCGGACAGGGACTGGAGACCGATATCGTAAGTACCGCCGTCACCACCGAATGTGATGAACTTGTAATTCGCGGAGATCTTTCCCTTCTTCTTTAATGCGTGGTAAGCAGTTTCAATACCGGAAAGTGTTGCACCTGCATTTTCAAATGCATTGTGCATGTAGCTGTCCTCCCATGCGGTATATGGATACATGAAGCTGGATACTTCCAGACAGCCGGTTGCATTTCCGATAACCGCCTTATCCCCCTCATGCAGGGCACGCAGGACTGTACGAACAGCGATTGTTCCGCCGCAGCCTGCACACATTCTATGTCCCGGAGCGAGACGTTCCGGTTTGCTCATTACTTCTTTAAAATTAAATGCCATCTCGATTCCCTCCGTTACTTTCTAAGTCCGATATACTTGAACTGTTCTGCTTCCTGCTTGCCGGATACATAATCTATCAGATCCTGATAGATACCGCAGGCTGTTTCTACTGTGTAATCTCTTCCGGCAAGACCGTAGAAATAGTTGACGGTTGTTGATTCGTTCTTTGCATCGTATAAAGCAGCCTTCAGTTCAGAACCAAGCGGACCGCCGCATCCGGAGAAGCTTTCTGCACGATCCATGATCGCGATGCCCTTTGCATTTTCGAGGGCAGCAGCTAATTCGGCGCCTGGGAATGGACGGAATACACGTACCTTGATCATACCTGCCTTGATGCCCTGCTCGCGAAGCTCATCAACGGCTTCCTTCGTTGTTCCGGCAGCAGAACCCATGATCACGATCACATACTCGGCGTCATCCATGCGATACTCCTCGAAAAGTCCGTATTTTCTTCCGGAGATCTTCTCGAATTCCCCTGCGACCTCTAAGATAACCTTCTTGGCATTCTTCATGGCGATACGCTGGTTCATCTTTGTCTCCATGTAGAATGGAGAGTTTGCATAAGGACCAACTGCCATTGGCATATCTGCATTTAACAGGAAGTTTTCCGGTTCATAGCTTCCTACAAATTCTTTTACTTTCTCTGTCTCAATCAGTGAGATATTCTCAACTGCATGGCTGGTGATGAAACCATCCTGACAAGCCATAAATGGAAGCTTAACGTCCGGATGCTCTGCAATGCGGAACGCCTGGATGTAATTGTCGTAGGCTTCCTGATTGTTCTCAGCGTAGATCTGAATCCAGCCGGCATCTCTGGCACCCATACTGTCAGAGTGGTCACAGTTGATGTTGATCGGTCCGGTTAATGCACGGTTTACAACCGCCATAACGATTGGAAGACGATCGGAAGCGGCAACATACAGAACTTCCCACATGTAGGCAAGACCACAGGAAGAAGTAGCTGTGATTGCTCTTGCGCCGGCGGCGCAGGCACCCATGGTGGCACTCATAGAGCTGTGCTCGGATTCAACCGGGATAAACTCGGTGTCGATGTCACCGTTTGCAATGAAGGTGGATACCATCTGAGGAATCTCTGTCGATGGTGTGATTGGGAATGCTGCCATTACGTCAGGATTGATCTGCTTGATTGCATGTGCAACTGCCTCGTTACCTGACATTCTTTCACGAATTGCCATATTAGATTCCCTCCTTCATTGTGATTGCACCGAAGCTGCAGACACGCTCGCAGATACCGCAGCCTTTGCAGTGGTCTAAGTCGAAGTCTTCTCTTTTTCCGTCTTTTACCGGAATACAGCTATCCGGGCAGACGGGTGTGCAGAGCAGACACTGTGTACATTTTTCCCAGTCGATCACTGGAGTTTTTGTTCTCCACTCGCCTGTACAGAATTTACGGGAACCGCCGCCGCCATAGATCTGGTTGCCCGGCGTCATATCATAGTAAGGACTATGTTCATTGATTTTAGAAATATCTGTTGCCTTTGACATTTATTTTACCTCCTCGAACGCCATTTTCAGTGCACGCATATTGCCGTCGATTACTTCCGGCTTCTTTGCGAATTTGTGTTCATAAGATGCCTGCATCTGGGATAAGAACACATCTTTATCCATGATGTCTGCAACCTTTACGATAGCAGCAAGCATCGGGGAGTTAGGGAAATACTTTCCAAGTGTTTCCATTGATACTTTGTGTGCATCAATCGTATAAACGCTTCCCTTGTATCCATTTAATAAAGGAAGAATCTCTTCTTTTGGACGCGGTGTGTTGATCACGATGGCACCATCTTCCTTCAGACCATTTGTGACATCTACGGAATGAAGCAGTGTCTCATCTACAACAACCACATAGTCCGGATGATAAATATTGGAATGTACCCGGATTTCGGATTCGCCAATTCGATTGTAGGCCGTGATTGGTGCGCCCATACGTTCCGGACCATACTCCGGAAATCCCTGGACGTGCATACCTGTGTTGAAAGCAACGTCCGCAAGCAGAAGTGCTGCGGTTTTGGCACCCTGACCTCCACGTCCGTGCCATCTGATCTCGATGTTCTTTTTCATATATTGCACTCCATTTCTCATAAATACAGTAAAAAACACAATAATTATACCATTCTGATAAAAAATGTAAAGGGAGTCGGTGGTTTTTCTTGGCAAATTACAATCTTTCTTGAATAATCTGGTTGAAATTGTTATAATCAGTACGTTAAGCTTTTACACAACAAAAACAAAGGAGTTTTGTTATGCGAAGAAAGAAGAAAGACAAAAATAACATAAATAATCAGGAAGAAATTGATTTGATTCCGATAGAGTCACAGCAGGAAGAAACGGAAGTGGATACACAGCCGGATGCGGAGCCAGAAAATCCGGAAGCGACGGCAGAAGATACATCTGATGCATCTCTGGAGACAGAAACGGAAGTAGAATCAATAAAACCGGAAGCAGAATCGGCAGAACCGGAAAGTCCGGAAGTGGCAGCAGAGGATACGTCTGCACAGCCGGAAACACCGGAGGAAGAAAGCGAATCTTCTGCATTGTTTGGTGCGTATGTTGCTGAGGAGAACAAATGGGAGCGCAAGAACCGGATCAAGGATGAGAAGATCAAGGCAAAACAGGAGAAGAAGCGTGCGAAGTACGCGGATGTTGATGACGATACATACGAGCAGATGAAAGCGGGCGGCGCTCATAAGTTTTTTGGTGTGCTGTCTTTGATGATGCTGATTGTCGGAATTGCCGCAGTTGCACTGTTTGTCTACCGTTTGGTCATTGCACCTTCCTACGCGCAGGTGGGAGAGAAGGAAAAAAACCTGCATGTAGAAGGATTTGCCACGGAGACAGATACTTCCAAATATGAGCAGCAGGTAACTGCCCTGCAGGGAATTGCAACTCCGTCTGACCTGACTGATACATGGGTGGAACAGCCGTTTGAGCAGGCAACACCAAGTGATGTATCTGCACAGGATACAGAAGGCGCTGATACATTACCGGCAGACGATGCAGAGGCAAAGCCTGTTGTGATTGATTAGGAGGTGCAAGGATGAAAAAGACATGGAATAAACTTATTATTGTGTCGTTTATAGTGCTTGCGGTCGTTGCCTGTGCGGCAATCGTATTCCTATATCCGTACTACAATGAATATAAGGTATTTGACGGTATTGAAGCTGGACAGTGGAACGAGGTGCAAAAAAGCTACGAAGCGTTAGATAGCGAAAAGCAAAAGGCAGTACAGGAAATGCTTCCGGATTATGCGAAGCACATCTGCCTGGAATATCAGACCGGTGAAAAAGATTACATTTATACAGTCGCAGCATATGATGCGATCAACAGTATCGATGAGACAAAGAGCATTTGTACAAAATACAATGTGCTTGTCAATCGTACCGAATACCGGGATGCGATCGAACAGATTTATAATTCAAACCAGAATTACAATGGACAGGGTGTTGTGCAGGCGAACGAGACGATCAACAAGATCAATCTTCGACTGGATACAGACACGAAAAAAGAGGTTGTAATTGAGGTTTTAAATGAGAAGTATCAGCAGTATGTAGATGGTGAAATTACGGCGGATGCGATGAACAGCTATATTTCTATTGTCAATGGTCTGGCTGTGACAGATATTGCAGATTATACAACCGTGCTCACCAATAACATTCAGGTGATCGAGTCTTACCGGACATTGTATGACACAGCACAGGCAGCATATGATCAGGGTGATTATTTTACGGCATTGAATATTTGCCAGTCCGTGCAGTTAGACCCACGGGATTCGCAGTATATTGATAAATTTTACTCATTATACAAGCTTGCGTATTCTACAGGCATGAATTATTATGACGGTCTGCTTGATACGTATATTGAGATCGGGGATAACCAGAACGCACTGAACCTGTTGGATAAGCTGGAAAAATATTATGCTGAAGATATGAATCTTCAGAAATACAAGCTGTCTATGGCAGCCGACTGGCAGAAGGCATATGTGAAGCTGGCAGAAAATGCAGATTCAGAAATCCAGAAGGTACTTGGAGAGACCGAGGACGGTATCAATATATTAGATTCGTTCTATAAAAATATCAAACCAGACAGTATGCTGTTGTATGATGTCGATGAGGACGGTGTGCCGGAGGCATTTTTCTATAACAGTATGGAACGCAACGAGACCTATGTGAGCTGCTTTATCTTTACCTACCGGGATGGCGCGGTTTCTTACCTTGGCTATGCGAAGGTGCGGAGCTTCTGCAGCGACAGCAGCTTTGTCGCCTTTCCTTGGTTATCGACACGGACTTCCGGGGATGAATATTGCCTGAAACGGTATTCGGATGGCGTGATCACAGATGGACCGTATGTCCAGAATGTGGATGGTACTTATTATGTCAATGAGCAGGTTGTGGATGAGACGGAGTATCTCTCCCAGCAGAGTGAAACACTTGCAACATCTTTAAATAAGGGTGTGAAGGACTTTGATACAGCGACATTAGAAGACAGCGAAAGCTATATCTTAGCTTACAAATAAATTAAACGAGAGTATGGAGGCGAATTATGGTAAAACTTTATGAAACAGGTGCATACTTACTGAATGGTTCCGAGCTGGTTCCAGATGACGGACAGGCACAGGCAGTACTTGCATCGAAGGGTGTACAGACATCCAAAGAGGATGCATCGAAAAACACAATGGCATATGGAATACTCGAAGCACACAATACTTCGGGCAATATGGAACAGCTTAAGATCAAGTTCGATAAGATGACAAGCCATGATATTACATTTGTTGGTATTATCCAGACAGCGAGAGCATCAGGACTGACAGAGTTCCCAATCCCGTATGTACTTACAAACTGTCACAACTCTTTGTGCGCAGTTGGTGGAACAATCAACGAGGACGATCATGTGTTTGGTCTTTCCTGTGCAAAGAAATACGGCGGAATCTATGTACCACCTCATCAGGCAGTTATCCATCAGTTCGCAAGAGAGATGCTTGCAGAATGTGGAGCTATGATTCTTGGCTCTGACAGCCATACACGTTACGGTGCCCCTGTCTCTTATACACATCTCCGAGCCCAC
>ENA-OZKZ01000707-OZKZ01000707.1-human-gut-metagenome-genome-assembly--contig:-NODE-707-length-16019-cov-4.670008_pt1 | contig 16019 bp, 20 predicted proteins | sample MGYA00244828_ERZ653768 | MGnify/ENA primary metagenome ERZ653768 (study PRJEB26926, sample SAMN06165273) | human gut metagenome | biome: ENVO:00009003; feature: ENVO:2100002; material: ENVO:00002003...
CTTTCCGACGACGGTATCCATTTCCCAATGTCCCGGCTCTTGCCGCTCGTTGATATAATCCGGCCTCTGCTCGATGCTCGTCCCGCTGGATGCGCGAGACTGCTTTTTCCGTATGGTCTTGTGCTTCTTCTTGCGGTCGCCCTTTTCCGGGAGGTCTTGATTTGTGAGCGTGAGAAAAACGCCGTCCTCGACGTACTTGTAAATCGTCGCACGGCAAAAGGTTATTCCGAAGTGCTTATATTTTTCCTGCTTGAGTAGAGCACACACCGCCGCCGGGGAGTAATCCTCGTTCCCGATTTTATCCTCGATAAACTGCGCGGCGGCGTGGTTTTTCCCAATCTTGAGCGGAGCTCCTTTCGCGGAGAGCCCCTCTTGATACCGCGTCTCGGCGATTTCCGGGCTATACCGCTCCTCGGTCGTGTAATCGGAGTTTAGATGCTCATACGTCCCGCGCTTGAGCTCGCGGTAAACGGTGCTGATATGTACGCCCAATTCCTCGGCGATTTCTTTTTTCGAGTGTCCGTGTTTGAGCATCGTCTCGAGCTTGATACGGCTCGTCCAATTCAGTTGCTTATATGTCCGCTCTCCCATCGTAAAGCCCTCCGTATATGGATAAAGAGGGACGGTTTCCCGCCCCTCTTGGTTACTGCGACAAGAACTCCTCTATCGCTTTTTTGATAATCTGCGCTTGAGGTATGCCCTCCGCCGCGCACTTTGCTTTGAACGCCGCCGCCGTCTCTTTCGGCACGGACGCTACAATCTGCGTATATGTCTTTTCGTTATAGCGGCGCTTTACCGCCGAGGAGGTCGTCGTTTTCCGTTTACCGTCCGCCACGTTAAAATACCTCCTTGCACATGATATACAGTTTGACCGCCTCCGCGTCCGGCACGGTCTCTTTCTTTATTCTGTACTGAACGGATACCCCGCCGACGTTTCTCTCGACTTTCCACTCATGCGCGAGTTCCGTTACGGTGTACTCCCGCTCGCCCTTTTTGATAATCATATATAGCCCTCCTCATTGTTCCGCCGGTTTGAAAAAAACTTTATTTCCTCGCCGGTAGATTTTTCCCTCGCAAACGTAGTCGGCAAATACCGGCTTTCCGTCCGAGCGCTTTTCTTCCTTGATAGTGTGCTTGTAAAAGCGGTATTTCCATTCCTTTTCTCCGCAAGATGCGTCCCCGGCCTTTGCCTCCCGCCATAGTTTATAGAGCTCTCCGAGGGTATCGACATCCACATCGTCTATATCGTCGTCGCCCGGCATATAAGCGCCCATCGAATAATAGGACGTTGACGAGCTCTCGCACTGGACGAAGATTTCCCCGTTCCACTTCTGTACCTTAATAGCCCTCCTTATTTGGCACTTGTTTTTTTCTTTCGTGCTGTTATAATAGGACTTACGGGAGGGACGGTTTCCCGTCCGCTCCCCGCCTCGACTTACTTGTCGGGTTTAGCCTTGCTCGGTTTTGGCTTTACAGGTGTGATTGTAACTTTGACTCGTTCCACCGTGTCGTTACGTTCAACCGCTTTCGCCAATTCCTGCAAGGCTTTTTCTATGTTATCCATAGCGTTTCCCTCCTTTCTTTAGGTTGTCTTTATTTTACCATACTCTTATTAGTATATCAAGCGTTATTCAGAAAAAAGCGCAAAAAATATCCCCGGCACGGAGCCGGGGATTTACTCTATTCCGAGGAGCCAAAGGGCGGACACGCCGAGGACGCGGGCAAAGACGGGTATCTCATAATCGGGAATAAACCGCGTCCCGATTTCGATACGGCTTATCGAGTCCCGCTCCATTGTTACGCCCTCGACCTGCACCCGCGCCGCGAGGTCGCTTTGTGAGAGCCGGAGCTTTAGCCGTGCCTCGCGGATGCGCTCGCCGCTTATATTCTTCTTTCCCTCAAAATCATATATCCGCAAGCTCTCGCCTCCCATGTGTTAATGTTCTGCATTTTTCTTGACTTTAGCACATACGCAACGCATAATTGTGTTAAAGGTCAGCAGACCGAAAAAACAGGAGGGAGTTACTCATACCATGAAAAAGCTCAAGACTTGGCAAATAGTATTACTCGTTATTTTCTATCCCGTCGGTATCTGTGTATGGATATATCGGGCTATCAAACGAAGCCAGTTAAAGAAAGCTCGGGAGGCCGAGCAAGCCGCACTATCCGCCCGCCGGGAGGCCGAGCGAGCCGAACGCGAGAAATTCGAGGCCGTTCGTGCTCAAATCTCCCGCCACCGTAGCGAGCGCCGAGAGTGGCTCGACGCAAATTGCGACTATGTTTCTTTTAAGCTCGTCGGCGTGACATTCAATAACGACGACGGCGTAGGGCGCAATCGTCAAGATATTCTCCGCGAAATTGAGGAGGACGGCGAGCTCGATAATTTCTCCTATGATACATACGACTACGAGGGAAATACCGCCGTCGGCGTTTATTATAACGGCGAGCAAATCGGGAATATCGCGCAAACGGATTTGAAAAAGTTCCTTTCTCGTACCGTATGTGAGCTTGCAGATTTCGAGGTCGTTTCCGGCGAGTCTCGTCGCGGTATATGGGTCGGTTTCTATTTCAATAAATAACATTTGCACGGAGTTTTCCACCGCCGCACAAAAAGAAAAAGCGGGCGAGGCCATAGAGCCCCGCCCGCTTTTTCTGCACGATTATACGTCGGAAAGATTGCCGAGAGCGCCCGCCGCCTCGAGTGCGCGGTAGATGATGCAAGCGACGGCCTCGCGGGTAATCGGCTGTTGCCATCCGAAATTACCGGCTCCGTCGCCGTTGAAAATGCCCTTGCGCTTGCAGTATTCCGCCGCCTCTTTCGCCCATGCGGAGGGCGTGTCGCCGGTATCGGCGCAAGAGGTCAGTTGCTTTCTTGCCTCGTTAATATCCATGTCGAAATCCTCCTTGTTGTCCGTTTTGGTGTAGTACGCCGGGAGGCCGAAGCCCCGGAGATACTTTCCGTTTACCTCGAGCGTCCGCTCCTTGACGCTATTCGAGAAATTGCCCTCAATTACCTTGAGGACGCGCCCGCTCACGCTGGATACAATACCCACATGGTCGGCGGCTCCCCGGTCGTCGCCGGAGCCGGAGTCCTGCCAGTCATAGAAAACCACGTCGCCGGGCTGTGGCGTGATACTCTCGTCCTCCTCCCAGCGGCTCACCGCATGAGAACGATAGAGGGAAATCATAGCCTCGCACCCGCACTCGAGCGGCATAATGTCCGAGAGTCCGCATTTGATAGCGACGGCGGAGACGAACGTCGCGCACCATGCGTCCGTGTACTTGACGGCATATCCCCGGGCGAGCGGCTTGTGTGCGTTGTAAAGGTCGATAATTTCCCGGTGAGAGCCGTCCCGCTCGTTCTTCCCGAGCCACGCCCTCGCCGTCGAGACGACGAGCTCGCGTACCTGTTGCTCCGTCACGGTTTAGCCCTCCTTTGTGGTCTTGTCTACCGCGTCGCTGATTTTCTGCGTCTGCGTTCCGAAATAGAACGCGATAACGACCGTGTAGACCGTCATAAACTCTTGGCTCGTCTGCCCGGTAATGGCGAGGTACGCGAATACCCCGGAGAGCAAGAGCGTGACGAGGCTCTTTACGCTCAAGAGAGCGCCGAGCCGCTTTACGATGATTTCTTTCATTTTGCTACCTCCTTTAGCAATCTCGTTTTGTTGCCGTGTCGTATGTAATTCCGCCGGTCGTGTTCTCGGCCTTGCTCTTATTGAGCGAGAACGAGAGCACGGTAGCGGTCGCGGCCTGTAAAAAGGCGATAAGGGCGGTCAAATACGGGAGCGAGCCGGTGTAGTTGTTGGCTACGGAAATCCGGCAGAGGTCGAGCGTCGTCATGGTCGATTTGTAGTCGATATAGAGGACGGCATAAACGAGGAGCTTTGAAAAGGAGAGATACCCCTTTGCAAAGCTCCATACCTCGAGCGCCCATTTTTTGAACTTCCGCCGCCGCGCCGCGCCTTTGCGGGCGGACATTATCCGTCCTCCCGCACCTCGCGCCCCTCGAGCCTGTCGATACGATGATGCGCCGACTTTGCCGAGCTCTCCACCGCCGACATACGCTCCGCCATGCTGATATAGCGCGCGTCCTGTGCGTCCTGCTTGTGCTCGATACGGTCGATGCCGCCTTTAATGTACCCGATTTCGGTCAACATTGTTCCGGCCTCTTTGCCCTCGCTCTCGCTGTCCTTTTTCGAGTTCCTATGAAAAGCGGCATAGCTTAACACGCCGCCGAGGATAGTCCCGAGGACTCCTATAATCGCTCCTACATAGTCCATTCTTAACCTCCGTTATAATTCGTAATAATCGAGTTTAACTGTCTGCTTTCCCGGCAATACGGGACACCCCCGAACGTGGTAAATCTCCCCGTCAACGATAACGCCCTCGCCCTCTGCCTCCGTGCATACGACATAGAGGCCGGGAGCGTCAAGCCTCACCCACAAGAGAGACTCCCGCCGCGCTATGATTTTGCCGTCGAGCTCGACCGTGTAGACCGCCGCGCTCATTCGATGAGCTTCCACCCCGCCGGGTACGCCGTCGGGGAGTATGCGTTTCCGTCGATAAGGCTCTCATACACGGAGCCGTTAAAGAGAACGCGGTCGCCCTTTTTGTATGCGTCGTGAGCGCCGGTCGGCTGTTTCCATTCGTCATAGCCGGTTGCCGGGTCTACCGTTACGCCGCTCCAAAGAGAGGCGGCGACCGGCGGAGTCCAGTCGCTTTGTGACGTGTGCGCTTGCACGCAACGATAGAGCTTTCCGCCGTACTGTACTCTCGTCTCGACGGTGTACGCCTTTCCGTTTTCCCATGCCGGGAAAAGCTCGACGCACTCAAGCGCGGCCTCGTTATCGAGTTCCAGCGCGGCGACCGCCCGCTCGATGATTGCCCGGAGCTTTTTTGCCTTTTCAACGGTAATCATTCCGCTACACCCCCTAACAGAATATCGAGAACTTTATCGTTCTCGGCGAGCATGAGCGTACCGCTCACATTCTCCACGGAGCCGACCGGCTCAATTCCGAGGAGCCCGCCGTCGGCGAAAGCGTAAACGAAGTCCTCGAGATAGGTCGCCGTCGCGCCCGTCTCCTCGTCCTTGCGGTCGATTGCCGTCTTGATACAAAAGCCCTCGGCCTCCGCCTCGTCGCACGGGACATAGCACCCGTTTTCGTGTAGGCGGACATAGACAACGGTATCGGAGTAGCCGACGACCTTTCCGCCGCTTTTGATAGCATACATACGTTATCCCTCCATTTCCGGCAGCTCTCCGAGCCGCTTTTTATAAAACTCCTCGAGCTCCTGCGTGTTCATCGTACGGAGGAGGTTTTTCCAATACAGATTTTCCGCCCCCGCCCATTTCTCCGGGTCGAAGTCCGACGCGCCCTCGTGCTTGCCGTAATAGCGATAGAGGCCGTCGAGCATCTTTTGACGATACGCACCCTCCGGCGTGTTTGGTCTGAAATGCTCCCATCCGTTTTCAGATGTTGCGGCGCAAATCTTCCGCCCGTCAGCGGCAAAGAGAAAGCCGTCCCGCTCCGTTACGGTCGTACCGTATCGGAGGTTAAAGGCTCCGTCGATGCCCTCGGCCTTAAAGCGCCGATAAACGACATATTCCATAGCTTACCCTCCCTTGAATAATTCACGATAGAGCCGCTCTACGCTCTGCTCCATGTGGTACGAATGAAATCTTTTCATGTGTCCCCGCCATGACACGAGGGACGTTTCCACGTCCGCCGCCGTCATTCTGCCGGAGTCCACCCAACGCCGGAAAATGCGTAGCTTTTTCCTCATGTGCCGGATACCCTTGTACGTTGCCCGGCGGACGACTTTCCCGTTTGCGCCATATTGAAAGCGCACCTTAACGAATGTAAAGCCGCGCGTGAGCTTGATAATCTGCGTCTTTTTCGGATTGAGGCGGATACCGTGCTCGGCGCATAGCCGCCGGAGTTCCCGGAGGCATAGCTCGAGCTTTTCCTTTGACTCGCTGATGATACACCCGTCGTCCATATAGCGAGCGTAATACTTCATGCCGAGCACGTCCTTGATATAGTGGTCTATCCTGTTCGGCAAAGCGAGCGCGGCAATCTGCGAGACTTGGCTCCCGAGGCCGAGCCCCACGTCGCCGAAGTTCTGAATAAAATATTTCGAGAGCGCGACGAGGCGGTCGTCGATGCCGCTCCGCTCGAACTCTCGAAAAACGGGCTCATGCTGTGCCGTATCGAAATACTTTGAAAAATCGAATACGAGGACGTAGCCCTCCCGTCCGTGTTTTCTGTAATGCTCCGCGAGAAAGTGCGTCACCCGGGATACGGCGAAATCGTACCCCTTGCCGCGCAAGCTCGCTCCGTTGTCGTAAATGAACGACCGGGAGAGCATCGGCACGAGGCAATAGTCACACAAGCACCGTTGCACGACTCTTTCGGAGATATGGACGCTCCGAATATGCCTCGGCTTTCCCCGCTCCACAATATCGAACTCGTAAAAGCCCTTGGAGCGGTATCTCCCGGCTATCAATTCCTCGTGTGTCTTTGTGACGTTGGCAAGCGAGGCGGCTTTGTATCGCTGTGTGCTCGCTTTCCATCCAACGCCACGGACGGAGGCGCGGTAGCTCTCATAGAGCCGCTCGAATGAGAAAACCGTCTCGAAATCTCCGTACTCCCGGAGCGCGGCGGCTTTCTTTTCCATCCGTGCGGCCTTTCGACGCTGATACCGCGCCTCGCGTCTTTCTGCGCTGTTCATAAAATAAAAATACCTCGTACATTTCTTTCTCGGCGTGTTGTCTAAAATGCGTAACGGCGAGCCATGAAAGCACGGAAAACACGCACTCCGCGCCCATGCAAGGAGCGTCCGGCTAACCGTATCGCGGTATATGTTTGTCCGACGGCGCGAGGCCGTCAGAGAGGTTATATTCCCCTTTTATATGGGGACTGCTTTCGCTCCGTGAGGAGTTATTCTGTCTGCCCCATGTTGATATAAAATCCGGGCGCGACACCATTCGAATTACTCGCGTTGTTGTTGTTGACCGTGCCGTCGTTGTTCACATTCACGAAGTTCGAGGAGTTGCTCGCATTCGGGGAACGGAGCCACCAATTGACGGCGAAGCGGAATATAACCTAATCACTCGGAGAATTAAGCTCGCGCCTTATCGCTCCGTTTGATTTTAGAGATTTGCGAGAGCTCGTCCGTAATGAGCTTTACCCACTCTTTGAGGACGTTCGGCGGTATCTTCTCGTGGTTGACGGTCATATACGCGAGGTCGAGCACGTCGAGCATAGAGTTATAATAGCCCTGTGCCGTCTCGTAATACTCTTTCCGCCGCTGGATGTTCCGGCGGCGTATCTCCTCGGGCGCTTTCTCGTCAACGTAAATGAGGTTTGCCGTCTTTATCATGCGATAAGCCTCTCGCGCCGCGTTGTAGAGCGGCAGAGAGAAATAAAACGTGTAGCTTTTCGGCAGGATGCGGACGCGGTTATATGTGAATACATAAATCTCGCGGGCGAGGTTGATATACTCCGCCGGGCTTTCGCCGCGTCTCGATTTTGGTACGGACATTTTCTTTCCTCCTCGCCGACTATGCGCCCATTGAGGGCGCAAGTCTCGATTTCCGAATTATACGCAAAAGCCGGGCGCGACACCACACGAATCACTCGCGATGGTGTTGGAGACCGTGCCGCCGTAGTACACAGACGCGAAGTACGAGGAGTTGCCCGCATGCGGGGAACGGAGCCACCAATTGACGGCGGTACTCGTCGCGCTATGGTTGTATTTAACCTTGCTGTTTCCGGCGGAATAATAGGCGTATTGCGCCTGCTTGCTTTTTTCATTTGCGTTTGCGTATGAAATGCTGCCGAAAACCTCGTATTCCGAGAGAAGAAAAACATAATCCGTTGTCGCCGTGACCGCGCTCTCCGATGAACTGTTTCCCGTGTTATTTGTGTACTTTGTAACGGACTTGAGCACGGCACGGAGCGCCGCCGGTAGAACGCCGATAAACGTCCCGGAATAGCTCGAGAGGCTCGTCCCTAAAATCGTTTTTCTCATGTACGAGTTATTCCAGCCGCCCGAGTTCTTGTTGCTGGTGTTCATGTAGAAATCGGAGTCGTTGTCGTATCCGCTTACGAGGCAAACATCCGTACCGCCGGAAAGCGCCGTTTTCCCGATTTGGAAATGAATACGGTTAGAGCCCTCTACGCTCGCGTTATGGTTAAACCCGATAATGAAAGCGTATGTCGTGAAGTTGGATAGCGTTAGCTTGCTCATTGTTCCGTTTAGCGTTACCGCCTTTCGGTCGCCGATGCTCCAATAGTTCGCGCCCTGTCCCGCGTCGGAAACGGACTTGATAACGCTCCACTCGTTATTGTTGAGCGTAGAGCTTACGAAAGAGAGCGTCAGCGCATAGGAGGTCGTGCCGGAAACGACATTGACGGAGCCGCTCGTCGTCTGCCCGTTCTTTGTCGCCGTGACCGTGTACGCCCCCGTCTCCGTGACGGTGAAAACTGCCGTCCCATTGCTCGTCTTTGTTGCGATAGTCGTCGAGCCCTTTTTCAGCGTGACGGACGCGCCGGAGTCTACGTTGACGGTAATCGTCGCAGAAAAGAACGTCAGCGCCACCGCGTAGCTATCGACGACGGAGACGCTTTTCGTATCGGACGTTTGCCCGTTGAGTGTGGCCTTGACGCTCCATGTACCGGCCTCCGGCAGAGAGAGGACGCACGAGCCGCCCGCCGCCGTACCGTTTACCGTTTTCGAGCCCTTTGTCGCCGTGACCGCCGCGCCACTCGTAACGGATACCACGATGGAGAGCTCGACTCCGGGCTTGCTGACTGCGTTTGTTCTACCAATCATTTTTAACTCACCGCCTTAATACAAGTAATGCTCTGCACCGTGATAGCCGCCGTCGGCTTTGTCGCGGCGTAGATTTTGACCGTCCCGCTCCCGGATAGAGCGACCGGCGCAAAGTTCCCGCTCGCGGCCTCCGCCGCGCCGAACACGACCTCGGGGACGTGGCTCGCCGTCACGCCGGAGCAAGCGATAGAGGCGGCATAGGGATACGCCGCGTATGTGCTGTCGCTCACCCATGCGGAGGCGGCGACGGACACGGCGGAGAAAATCTTTACCTCTGCGTATCCCGCGTGAGCGTGGGAGGCGGCGGCGAAGTCACCCGGCTTTTTCCCGCTATCGGTGAGGTTGCCGGAGGAGTCAAGCCCGGCGAAGTTGCCCGCCGTGGCGCTCTTTACTTTGTCCGCCTTGCCTGTGTGGGTATGGCTCGCGGCGGCAAAGTCGCCCGGCTTTTTGCCGGAGTCGGTCGGATTGCCGCTTGCATCGAGCCCGGCAAAGTTGCCCGCCGTCGGGGAGGCGGCTTTCTCGGCCTTGCCCTCGTTGAGCTTCTTAATATTTTCCTGCATGGCGGTTTGGTCTGCCGCCGTGAAATATCTGGCGATAACGTCGCCCGCCGACCATGCCCGGGCGGTCGTGCCGTTCTGCGCTCGCGTGACGGTGAGCACGTTCCCGTTCTTTGCGGTCATAAGCACCGTTTCCGCCGTGGAGCCGTCCGCTCCAATCGTGAGCAAGTTCGGAGCCTCCGGCAGTACGGAGCCGTCAACGACGTTTACGGTCGTACCCGCCGCCGTCAGCGCGCCGGATAGCGAAGTCTCCGGGGAGTTGGCTTGCGCCGGGTACATTGTCACTAATTCGGACATATTCTTTCCTCCTTTTAGTAGTCCCCGCCGCCGCGAGAATTACAGAATGTTTGAGCGAATACCGCGCCCACGATACGACTCATGTTATCGGGGAGTATCTCTATCGAGTGCCACGAGTTACGGCGTATCTTCCCGCTCGAGTCCGTGGCGAGATACTTCACAATGTCGATATTGCTATACGAGGACGGCGCGGGTATCTCTTTGCCGTCTACCTTGATAGTCGCTTTCGAGGCGCGTTGTCCCTCGTAGATGCCGAACTCGATAGCGTGGGTATGGTCTTTTACGGTGTGGGTATGGTCTTTCACCGTATGCGTGTGCGCCCTTACCGTGTGCGTATGGTCGTAGACCTCGTGTGTATGTGCGGAAATCCTGTGCGTGTGCGACGGATGCGTATGCGCGCCCGACCAAATGAACGTCTCGTATCCGTCAACGGTTTTCCCGTCGCTGGTCGTTGCAAGGCGGGCGTGTTGAGAAATGCCGTGGTTATGCACGGCCTGTCCGTTCGTCTCACTCGGGAGCACGTTCGAGGACTCGAGCGCCGTTCCGCCGGAGGTCTGCCCGCCGCCGGAGGAGGTCGTAGAGCCGCCGCCGGAGCTCGTTGTCTGCCCGCCGCCGGAGCTCGTTGTCTGTCCGCCGCCGGAGGAGGTCGTTTGTCCACCGCCGCCGCCGATAGCTTTCTCATACGCCCGGAACGCCTCGAACTCAATATTGAGGAGCATTTTGTTAATGCGTACCACCGAGTCGGAGATATAGAGTTGCAGTTTCGCCGGATGCGTTGCGTCGGCGTTATCCGAGAAATTATAGATTTGTTGGTTGGTCGCGCCCTGTGCGTATGTCTCGGAAATGAGGGCGCGGCTCTGCAAGTCGGAAATACTGCCCGCTATATCCTGCGTCTTGTTGGCAATCGTTACCGTGACGTTTCCCGGGTCGCCCTCTGCATCCGCTTTCTCAACGCGGACGATGCGGGTACGGAGGTTAATTCCGTCGGCCTCGTCCACGACGCGGACGATTTCGCCCGGGCGGAACTTTGAGAACTTGTCGCCGGTCAGCCGGTGGAGGTCGATAGCGCCGATTTCATAGCTCACATACGGCTCCTTGAGCCCGGCGAGTATCTGCTCGGCGTATGCCTTGAGGTTTTCCGCCACTTGATACCGCGAGTCTACGAGGATAGTCGAACACAAGCCGTATCGCTCGATGCTTAAAGCGTCCTCGACGTATGGAACGCCACCGTTCGCCGACTCTATCGTCAGTTGGTTTACACCCTCGCCGTATCCGAGCGCATAGACGCGGTTTGCGATACTGGTCGCGTCCGTCGTCTTTTTGATGTTCGTCATATTCTTTGCGTATCGGATTTCGCTTTTGAGCGCCTCCGTCGGCACGGTGAGCGAGAGCGTCCACGGATAGACGGTCGTATCCCACGACCAAAGGTATTCACTATCGAAGCACTCCGGCACGGCAAAGAGCGCCGCGAGGAGTGTCGAGTTTTCCCAATTATATTCAAAATAGCGTTTGAAATCGCAAGCCCCGAGTTTCCAGTTTTGCCGGGTCTGCCGGGCGAGAATGTAATTGAGAACGTCGGCAGTCTTTACGCCGGAGCCGCCGCATTGATGATACTGAAAGAGAACGTCAGAGAGGAGCGTAGCGAGGACGTGTTCGCAATCATAATAGCGAGTCGCGCCGTTGCTCCGCTCCATATCCTCCCCGATGATGCGGAAAAGGTCGATACGCTCGTCTCCGTCGAAAATCTCGACGAAGTTCAGCGGCGTACAATAGGCGTTTTTCGGGTCGTCCGCCGGGAGCGTAAAGGTCGCCGTCCATAGGGAATTAGTCTCGAGGCCGTAGCCGACGGCGAGCGCGTTGTCGAGGTAGGCGAGCCGCTTCATATCGCGGTTGAAAATCTGCGGCTTTGCCATTATAACCACCTATCTTTCCACAAGATTTTAACGTCTGCGGTCGTGCCGCCCTCGACGATAATATCGTTCTCGCCCGGTTGGAGCTTGAAAAATGCGCTATCGTCGCTCACGCGGTCGATGATGTTCGCGCCGTTGAGCGTTACGGTCATGTGCTCCGTGTCGATAATAAGCTCGTCTCCGGCGACCATGTTCACGCCCTCAATTACCATAGTGACGGAGCCGTAGGTCGAAACGCCCGTACCGCTCGCCGTTGCTACGGCCTCCGCAAGTGCGGAGAAAAAGAGAGTGCGGATATAGTCGCCGACGCTCCCGGCCTCCGCCTCCGCAAGCGCGGAGGGGAGGAGGACGCGGACGAACACGCCGGACGCGGTAGCGACCGCCGCCGCCGAGCCGTCGAGGTATCGAATGATTTTCAGCGTCGCCGAGGTATCCGTCTCCGCGTTCGCCGTAGCGAGCCACTCGAACACAATGGACGTTGTTCGGTTGTACGTCGTCTTATTGTACGGAGTGCGGTTATACATTTGCTCGCCTCCTCGTTATGCCAAAGTGCAAACGATAGCCCCCGCCGATACCGTGATAGCGTCGCCGTTGAGTACGTTCTTGCTCCGGGTAAAGGAGCCGTACCAAAGCAAATTGCCCGCCGTCAGCGCGTCATAGATGCCCCAATAGGCCACCGTGCCGAGGTCTGCCGTCAGAGTGCCGAAGTCAACGGGCGCGGAGTTGGAAACCTGTTCTTTGCCGGACACGAGGGACGGCGCGCTAAAGTTGATAATCTTTCTCGCGTATCCGCCGCCGGATACCTCCGTACCCGTTCCGCTCGCCGTCGGGTCGGTGAGGAAAAGAGCGAGGTAGTACGTCCCGCTCCGCAAGGACGTATTCAAGAGAGTGGATGCGTGGACGTTAGATAATGCGCTCATAGTAGAAACCTCCTAATTTTTTAATTTACCTTGAGCCGTGTTATCGTCAGCGTTTGGATATTACCGCGCGCCGTGATATAGATTAAGCCGTCCGTTTCCTGCGTCCCTCGGACGTTGACCGCCTCCGTGTGAGGCAGAGAGACGGATTTCACGTCCTGCTGATTGTAGCGCAAGGACTCGGCGAACGGCTTACACAAGAAACGTACCTCGCACGTCCCCGTAACGGCGATTTGCTCGATAGAGATACCGCCGACGACCTTTGCGGAGTACGCCTTTTCGGGCTCGTCGTCAAATACGAGCAAGCCCTCGCCGGAGAGCCATTCCGCCACGGCGCGCGCTCGCGTTCTCACGCCCGCGTAATGGTAGCCCTCGCCAACGAAAGCGACCGTGCATACGATTTCGCGGTTTTCGTAACCGTCCTCTATGTCGTATGTGCCGCTCTTGCCGGGTATCGTGTATTGCGTTACCCGTTTCGCGGGGAGGAGTGTTCGGTCTGTGGATTTGAACACGACTCCAATATCCCCGCTATGCTTGTTGTCGAAAATAAAACCCATGCTCACGCCATAGATACCCCCTTGCTCCGCGATTTCGATTTCTGCATATTGTAGAGCTCGCGGGAAATCTTCTTTACGTCCGCCTCCTCACGGACGACGAGCTCCGCGATATGAAAATGATTTACGACGTTTGTATCTCCGCCGCCGGAGGTCGTCGCACCGCCGCCGCGCCCGGTCAAGTCCGCCGGGACGGATGCGGAGACGGCCTCGACGGTCGCCTTTGCGGAAAAGCCCGTTTCGATTTCCCCGATAGAGCTTTTGAGCTTGTCTTTAACCGCCGCGAGCCCGGAGTCTACCTCGGCGAGCATTTCCTCGCCCATAGCTCCATAGGCTTTTACGGCCTTGCTCTTGTTCTTCTCAATGCCGACGACTGCGCCCTCGACGTTCATTTCGGACACCCACGCCATTTTTGTGCTCGGAGAGTGGATGCCGAAAAAGTCCGTAATGCCGTCCCAAATGGAGGAAATCCACCCGGACACTTTATCCCATAGCCACCCGGCGAGCGACTGGATGCCTTGCCACAAGCCCCGGACGAGGTTTTTACCGACCTCCGCGACCTGCGACACGCCCTCTCCGAGCGCGCTCACGATGCCGGTAATAATCTGCGGCATAGCGCGGACGATTTCGGCGATAATCTGCGGGAGGTTGGTAATGAGGGCAGTCAAGAGCTTTACGCCCGTCTCGATGATTTTCGGTATATTGTTCACGAGGGCGTTAATTACCGCCGTGATAATTTGCGGGAGCGCCTGTACTATCGTCAAAATGATTTGCGGGAGGTTGGTAATAAGCGCCGTCAAGAGCTTTACGCCCGCCTCTACGATTTCCGGCAAATGGTCGAGGAGCGTCGAGATAGTGCTCTCGATGATTTGCGGCAAAACCTCGCATATCGTCGTAATGATTTCCGGGAGGTTTTCCACAAGGGCGGTTAAAAGTTCGACTCCCGTCTCGATGATTTGCGGGATAGCGTCGAGGAGCGTCGTTACGAGGCTCTCGATAAGCTCCGGCAAAGCCTCGAGGAGTACCGGGATAGCCTCGAGAACGCCCTCCGCGAGCCCCTGCATGAGTTGGAGCGCCGCGTCGATAAGCAAGGGTATATTCTCGATAAGCGTCGATACAATGGTCGTCACCGTCTCCACCGCCGCCGGAATGAGCGTCGGTAGTGCCTCCGCGATACCCTGCACGAGCGTTGTAATGAACTGTGCCGCCGCCTCTACGACGAGCGGCAAAGCCTCGATAATGCCTTGTACGAGCGTTGTCACGAGCGATGCCGCCGTGTTCATAAGCTCCGGGAGCACCGATGTAAACCCGCTCAAGAGCGCCTCAAAGAGCCCGACTCCCATTTCGAGGAGTTCCGGCAGGAGAGGCGCGATAGCGTCGAGGATGCCCTCTAATGCGTTCGGGACGGTCTTTGCGAGGTTTCTAATGACCGGCGTAATGTTCTTGACGACGGAATTAAAGGAGTTTACGACGTTATCGCATAGCTTGTCTATGTTCGCGTCTGCATCTCCGAGGCCGGTAATGAGGTTTTGAAACGAGGATTTCAGCATCCCGATAGAGCCGGAGATAGTCGCCTCCGCCTCTTTTGCAGTCGTCCCCGTGATACCCATTTCCGTTTGTACGACGTGAATTGCGTCTACAATATCCGAATAACTCGAAATATCGTACTTTACGCCGGAGAGCTTCTCCGCGTCCTCGAGGAGCCTTTGCATTTCCTCTTTCGTACCGCCGTACCCGAGCTTGAGGTTATCGAGCATTGTATAGTTCTGCTTTGCAAAGCCGGAGTATGCGTTCTGAATGGAGGCCATGTCCGAGCCCATTTTGTTGGCGTTGTCGGACATATCCGTAATTGCCATGTTCGCATACTCGGCGGCTTTCTCCGTGTCTCCGCCGATGGAGGAAATAAGGCTCGCAGAAAAGCCCGTCACGGTTTCCATGTACTCGTTGGCGGAAAGCCCGGCGGTCTTGTATGCGTCGTTCGCATACTCCATTACCTTACCGGAGCTATCCTTAAAGAGCGTCTCAACGCCGCCGACTAACTGCTCATAATCAGCGTATGCGCTGATAACCTCTTTCCCGAGCTTTATTGCCGCCGCCGCGAGTGCCGCCGTTGCCGCCGCCGCCGCTGTTCCGAGTGCGGTCGCGGCGGTCTTTACCTTGTCGAACTTCTTCCCGGCCTCCTCGGAGTCCTCTCCGGCCTTTTTGACCTCTTTCCCGTATTCGTCGATAGACTCGGCGCACCCGTCGGAGGATTTCGCGGCCTCGTCCATATAGGAGGCGTTTTTATCGAGTTCCGAGCCGAGCTTGTTAAGCTCCGCCTCGGCGTTATTTACCTGTGTTTGATAGGAATTGACGGAGCGAGTCGTAGACTCGTATCCTTTTTCAGCGGCGGAGAGCTCGCCCTTTGCCTTTTCGAGTTCCGCCGTGAGCTTGGCTTGCTCCTCGGTCGTGTCGCCTGTCTCGTCGCCGAGCGCGGCGAGAGCGGCCTCACAACGCGAAATCTCGGATTGCGCGGAGGAGACTTTTTCGGCGTAGTCCGATTGAGCTTTTTTTGCTTTCTCGAGCTGTTCCGCCGCCGCCTTGACCTTTTCTTTCTGTTGGTCGTACATACGGGAGAGTACGTCGCCTTTCGCGCTCAAAGCCGCGTAGCTGTTCGCCTGTCCCGCGTATTGACTCTCTACGAGCTTTAATTCCGATTTAAGCGTTCCGAGGGCGGAGTTTATGTTTTTGAGAGACTCTTTGTATTCTTTTTCGCCGTCGATAGCGACTTTCGTTTTTATCTCACGGTTTGCCATTACACGCCCTCCTCGCCTCTGTTCTTACCGTGTGCGGATAGGTATAGCTCCCAAAGGTCGAAAACCTCTCCGGGAGCCATAAAAAGAGCCTCCGCCGGGGAGACTCCGCAAAGAACGGAGATACGGTAGTATCTGTCTCTTATACACA
>ENA-OZKZ01000710-OZKZ01000710.1-human-gut-metagenome-genome-assembly--contig:-NODE-710-length-16000-cov-6.016620_pt1 | contig 16000 bp, 8 predicted proteins | sample MGYA00244828_ERZ653768 | MGnify/ENA primary metagenome ERZ653768 (study PRJEB26926, sample SAMN06165273) | human gut metagenome | biome: ENVO:00009003; feature: ENVO:2100002; material: ENVO:00002003...
CGTCGGCAGCGTCAGATGTGTATAAGAGACAGGTATCAAAGTCTCGCGGTTTATTATTGCATGCAAGTCATTTATAAAAGAAATTATTTCTTATCTGCATCCGCGTTCCGTGAAGAAGATCAAAATCGAGGGAAAACCACTCGAGCATGAGACGCTGCGGGCGACAAATGTCTATTTTATGACATATATGGTTATTTTCGCGGTATCCGTACTGCTTGTGTCGATTGAGAACAAAGATCTGGTCACGAACTTCGCGGCAGTAGCAGCGACGTTTAACAATATCGGTCCGGGGCTTTCTCTGGTTGGACCGATGGCGAATTTCGGACATTTTACGGATTTTACGAAATATATTCTGATGTTCGATATGCTGGCAGGCAGACTGGAGATTTTCCCGATGATGCTGTTGTTCTGCCCGGCTGTCTGGAAACGGAGAAGAGCCTAGTAATATAAAGATAAAGGCTGATTCAGGAGAAGATGAATCAGAGCCTTGATATTGGATATACAAAAAAGAGGAACCGGTGATGCTGGTTCCTCTTCGTGCGTTATAAGGTATATGGTTAATTACTGAAAGATTGATATAAGAATGGTATTCGTAATGGTAAACCTTATAACGTGTCTATTATACACGAATATAATAGAAAATAACAACTAAATCTTGATATTTTCGTGAGATTTTTTTGTATGTATGATATACTGAGACAACAGATGATATAGAAAACAGCAGGAGAATCAGATATGGGACGTATATATATAAATGCAATCCGTGTAATCAACAATATAAAGACATTCGGATGGCGTAATACATGTGCAAAATTAAAAAAGTACCTGCATCTTGGTTCCAACTATGTGGATTATAATAAATGGATGCATAGTCATCGGCTGACAGATAGTGAAAGACAGGAACAATGTGGACGGCATTTTGAATATCATCCGAAGTTTAGCATTTTGGTGCCATTATATGAGAGCAATTGTGACTTTCTGCGTGCGTTAATTGAGTCGGTGCAGGCACAAACCTATGGAAACTGGGAGTTATGCTTCTCGGATGGAGGAAGAAAAGAAAAATGTTTATACGATTTTTTGCAGGTTTATATGCAAAAGGATCAGAGAATTCATTATATAGCTTCACAAGATGGAACGCTTGGAATAGCCGAAAATACGAATCAGGCATATACGCTTGCGACGGGAGATTATATTGTGTTTGGTGATCACGACGATTTGTTTGAGCCAGATGCACTTTATGCCTGCGTTGAGTCGCTAAATGCGAAACGGGTGCAGGTGATTTATACCGATGAAGATAAGGTGGATGAAACAGGAGATTATTTCTTTGCACCGAATTTTAAACCGGATTTTAATATTGATTTGCTACGTTGTAATAATTATATTTGTCATATGTTTGTAGCGGAGAAGAACTTAGTGGATCAGGTGGGGTTGTTAAATCCAGCGTTTGATGGTGCGCAGGATTATGATTTTATATTCCGTTGCACGGAGCAGGCAGATGGCATTTGTCATATTCCGAAGATTCTGTATCATTGGCGGGCACATGCGGCATCGACAGCGGAAGATCCGGCAGCAAAACGTTATGCGTTTGAGGCTGGAAAACGAGCGATAGAAGCGCATTTGGCGCGACAGGGGCTGGCTGCGGAGGTTGTAGATGGAGCAGCTCCGGGGTATTATCAGGTGAGTTATCTGGTTCAGGGAGAACCGCTTGTGTCAATCGTGATTCCAAACAAGGATCATGTGGATGATTTGAAAAAATGTATTGATGCGATTGAACAACGGTCGACTTATCGGAATTATGAGATTATCATAGTAGAAAATAACAGTGTGCAACAAGAGACATTTGCATACTATGAATCACTTGTGGAAAATCCGCATATTCAGGTGTTGTATTGGCAGGAGGAATTTAATTATTCCAAAATCAATAATTTTGGTGTTGCACATACAAAGGGTAAGTATATTTTGTTGTTAAACAATGATACCGAACTGATTTCGCCGGATTTTATTACTCAGATGCTTGGGTATTGTCAACGCAAAGATGTAGGAATTGTTGGTGCACGGTTGTATTTTGAGGATGGCACGATTCAACATGCAGGCGTAATTGTTGGGATTGGCGGAATTGCCGGACATGCATTTTCCGCAATGGATGAGCAGGCGGGCATCTATCAGCTTCGGACTTCTGTTGCGTGTGATTATAGTGCGGTTACAGCAGCCTGTCTGATGATTTCCAGAGAGACCTTCGATGCGGTTGGAGGACTGGATCCAGAATTTCAGGTGGCTTTTAATGATGTGGATTTTTGTTTGAAAGTAAGAAAGCTTGGCAAATTGGTTGTGTATGTTCCACAGGCAAAGCTGTATCATTATGAATCAAAATCCAGAGGTAAAGAAGATACTGTGAAAAAACAGAAGCGATTCCACAGCGAGATGCAGTTGTTTCAGTCAAGATGGGTGGATATTCTGGCAACCGGAGATCCGTACTACAACATGAATCTGGTGTTAGATGCGTTTGATTTCTCTGTGCGGAAATAAGAAAAAGGGGAGGCAGTAGCGATGAAGTTTCGACTTTCAGACTTGAATGCGGATACAATTAAAAAAGGCTTCGAGCATATTCGTTCGACTGCAATCCCGGAGGCGCTTTCCAAGGCACGTTCGATGGTGACGGGGCTGGATCTGGCGTATGATCGTTTTTTTAAAGAAAATATAGAGGCAGATGAGGAAGCACTTGCAACACAGCGGGAGCGGGTGTTTTCATACTGCCCTTGTATCAGTATTGTAGTTCCGGTGTATATGACACCGGAGCTTTCTTTACGTGCAATGCTGGAATCGGTGCTGCATCAGACCTATGGGAACTGGGAACTGTGTCTGGTCGATGGCAGTCAGGCGAAGGGAGAACCGCCGGTTCTTGATGCGCGCGTATCAGAGGACGGCGAATTGTCGGTGCTGGAGAAGGTGTATAGTTTGGAGACGGAGCGCATTATCTGGCAATATATGGAGAATGAACCGCGAATCCAGTACATAAAAATGGAAGAAAATCTTGGAATTTCCGGGAACAGTAACCGGGCATTGCAGGCGGCAAAAGGAGCGTATGTTGCATTGCTGGATCATGACGATGTCCTGACGGAGGATGCCCTGTACTGGGTGGTGGATGCTTTGCAGAGAGAACGCTATGATGTGGTTTATTCCGATGAAGACCGGATGGCAGAAAATGGAAGTCATTATCTGGAACCGCGATTCAAACCGGAATTCGATATCGACCTGCTGCGTGCATATAATTATATTTCCCATTTGTTTGTGGCACGGAGAGAGCTTATGCTGGCGGACGGAGGCTTTCATAGTCAGTATGATGGTGCGCAGGGCTACGATATGATCCTGCGTTGCTGTGAAGGCAACCGGGAGATCTGTCATATTCCGCGCGTGTTGTATCACAAACGGATTCATGATGGAACTTCTTCGGAGCGGGAGGCAAAGCATGCACAGGAGAATCTGGCGGGCAAAGAGGCATTGGAGGCACATGTGTCGCGGGAACATTTGCTGGCGCGTGTCATGATGACTGATCAGCGAAGCGTATATACGGTAAAATATGATACACCGGGCAATCCACTCGTGTCGATGATCATAACCGGGCATACGAATCGTTCGTTGATGGAACAGATGCTGGAGCCATTTTACGAGAAAACACGGTACAGTAATTTTGAGATTATCATTGTAGATGAAGACCGAACAGATGAGGAATTGCAGAAATATTACCAGCAGATGCAGAGCCGCAGACGAAATATTGCTGTGGTGGAGGCAGAGCCTGGGAAAAGCAGCACGGAATGCCGAAATCTTGGAACCTTGCATGCGAATGGCAGTTTCCTTTTATTTTTGGATGCGAATATGGAGATTGGCGATACGACAGCACTCGGTGAAATGCTAGGTATCGCTATGCGTGAAGACGTCGGAATTGTAGCCGGGACGGTCTATGATGACCGGGATCGGCTGTATTGCGCGGGCTTGGAATTCGCAGGGGCATATGAGTCTCCGGTTCAGAAATGGCAGGCGGAAACAGAACGTGCGATTGATCTGAAGGAAATAAAAAATTTATACCGCTATCCGTATCGCGGATTACCACAATTTGATGCATGGAAAGAATGGCGGAAGATCCGGCAGGATGAGACCGGTGCGATGCGGTACTATGGAATGAACCGCGAATATGTGATTGTGCCGGCACATTGTATGCTTGTGAAAAGATCAGTGTTTGTACAGTTGGGTGGATTCTCGGATAAATTCCGGACAGAGCTTTCCGCACTTGACTTCTGCCTGCGTGTACGCGAGCATGGATATCGGATTGTAAATGCTGCTCATGCAAAATGGCAGCTTCACGATCTGCCTGATTCTGTCAGACAGGTGCGCGAGGCTGCCATCGTAGATGCGCAGATGGAACGTACAGAGCGGGATTTGTTTGAAATCCTGTGGTCACAGGTATTATCCCTCCGTTAAATCCCCCTTGGTTAATGTCTTTAATTGTTTGTCGCTGACAGAGTCAAGCTCGACGATACGGCTTGCCTGTCTGGCGATGGAACGCTCCAGATAGTTTCGTACTTCTCTTGCATTTGCAAAGTTTTCATCGTGGGATTTTGCCCAGATATTCAGTAACTCTTTGACATATGCTTTTCCCTGTGCGTTTGGTTCGTATTCCTGTTTTTTGCACATGGATAAGAAGATATCATAAAGCTCGTCGCCGCTATAGTCCTCGAAATTGATGTATTTGTTAAATCTCGAACGGAGTCCCGGATTGGAGTCTACAAACTCCTGCATCAATTCGGTGTAACCGGCAACAATCACGATCAGATTATCGCGGTTATCCTCCATCATTTTAAGCAGGGTATCTACCGCTTCCTGCCCGAAGTCCTTTCCGTCTTTGCCTGCGGTAAGTGTGTAAGCTTCGTCGATGAAGAGTACGCCGCCTAAGGCACTTTCCACGACTTCCTTTGTCTTGATGGCAGTCTGTCCGACATAGCCTTCGACTAAGTTGGAACGGTCAACCTCGACCAACTGACCACCCGGCAGGATACCGAGACATTTGTAGATTTTGGCGAGCAGACGGGCAACGGTTGTTTTACCAGTTCCCGGATTCCCGGAAAATACCATGTGCAATGACATTTCCGGCTGCTTCATGCCACGCTCTTCCCGCAGCTTCTTCACCTTCAACAGGTTGATCAGTGATTTAATATCTTTCTTTACTTCAGAAAGTCCGGTCAGTTCGTTTAATTCATTTAGCAGATCATCTAATTTGATATCTTCCTCTGGAACTTCCTGCTTGTTGACAGTGCCTTTCATAGCAGCCATAGCCGCCTGCGAGGTCGATGCATTTTTGGCAGGGGTGTTGGCAGCGGAGGCTGCCTTGTTCGGGGTGGAAGGTTTCGGGGGATTCTTCAGTGCCGGATTCTCGCCGGGCTCAAACAGTTTCAGTTTGCGCAGGTATTCCTCGATCATACCGGTATAGGCCGTCAGCGTGGAGACTTCTGAGTCGGTTGTCCGGTTGTTGCAGGAAATGTATGCCTGACCGAGTTCAACATACAGGTTGTATAGATTTCTTGACTTTGAAAATCCTTTTGTCGTGCAGGCAGAAAGCCCAGACTGGTCAGCTTCCACAAAATAAGTCAGGGAACGTGGAATCGTTGTGACAAATTCGGGGGTTGCTGTGCGATCCTGCTTGAAGCGCATCAGAGATTCCAATGTGAAATATTGTCCGAGATATTCGTGTAAAAAGCGTGTCTCCGGGTACAGGCTGCCGTCGGAGCTGTCTGTCAGATACACCAGAAACTGCAGCAGATCAAAACGGATCATGTCATGCATGGAGATATCGGTTTTTGGACCAAAACCCTGTTGGCAGATGATCTCACCGTACATGTAGCAATCCGTGATTTCTTTCTTCAAATCGTTTAACATATTTTCTCCTTGCCCCTGTAAAGTTTTACAGGTGTTCGTTCAATTTACCTTGGGTAAATGATACCGCAAAAACACTTTCACGTAAAGCGAAATATATTGAACAAGGTAGGGAAATATGGTACGATAAGAACCAAGTGTAGTCTGAAGAAATATTAAGGAAAAGGAAGACAATCGGCAATTTGAAGTGGTCGGGTAGCGTATATCCGCAAATTATCATGGAGCAATCATGAATACAACATAGGATATGTTTGCAACCTTGAAAGAACTTAGTGTTCTATTAAGTCATCAGGGATGTTTGAACACGATGTTCAAACAAGTCGCCGTTGAGCCATGGACGGCGAATCGGCGACGATCCCGTACGTTAGAAAAAGAGTATATTAGAACACTTAGTACTTTCTGGTTGCAATACATTCTATGGGTATTCATGATTGTTCCATGTATGATTGCGGAGGAGATGTTTCTCCGCTTCAAATTTGCCGATGTAAAAGGAGCGTATTATGCGGTTTCGACCATGCATTGACATACATAACGGCGCAGTCAAGCAGATTGTCGGTGGCAGCCTGAAAGATGAGGCTGATTTTGCCAGGGATAACTTCGTTTCGGAGCTGAAGGCAGATTTCTATGCTGATCTGTATCGCCGAAGCGGTCTGGTCGGCGGACATATTATCCTGCTGAATCCGGCTGGCAGTACATACTATGAGGCAGATCTGGAACAGGCGAAGCTTGCACTTGCTGCATATCCACAGGGCCTGCAGATTGGTGGCGGCATCAACGCAGACAATGCAGAGCAGTTTCTGGATATGGGCGCGCGGCAGGTAATCGTGACATCCTATGTATTTAAGGATGGAAGAATCAATTACGAGAATCTGAAACGGCTGTCGAGTCTGATCGGTGCAGAGCATCTGGTGCTCGATTTGTCCTGTCGGAAAAAGGATGGCAGGTATTATATCGTGACCGACCGCTGGCAGAAATTTACAGAGGAAGTTGTTACACCAGAGACGCTGGACAAGCTGGCAGAATATTGTAGCGAATATCTGATTCATGCAGTGGATGTCGAGGGTAAAGCGGCAGGCATTGAGACGGAGCTTGCAACCATGCTTGGCACATGGGGCAAACAGCCGATGACTTATGCAGGCGGAGTTGGAAGCTTTGATGATTTAGAGAGCTTGAAGCAATGTGGACAGGATCGCATTGATGTGACGGTGGGAAGTGCACTGGATATATTTGGCGGTGCATTACCATACGATGAGGTTGTGAAATTTTGTTCGTAGTACCCATGTGGGACTACAATAAAACGATAAAAAGAGGGACAAAAACGATAGGAGGGTTTATGAGAAAATTCAGGAAGACAGCCGCAGTTGTTGCGGCGGCAGCACTTGCACTTTCGTTATGTGCATGTGGCGGAAAGACAGACAAGGCGACGACAGAACAGATATCTGGTGGCGGTGCAACCGTAACAGATGCAACAGCGTCAACCATCGAGGATGATGGCGACTGGACAACGACGGAACAGGAAGTTGTGGAGGATGACCGTTTCACGACGGTGGAAGGCGCAGATGCGATCGGCGTGACATTTGATGATGGTACAGATGGTTTTACGAGTTACATAAATAATGGTAACTTTACAATGTCCGCAGAAAATGGCGAACTCGTTTGTGACATTACAAAGAGTGGACCGCTTGAGCATAGCTGCCAGATTTATTACGATGGATTTACGATGGCAAAGGGCTGTGTCTATACGATGAGTTTTGATGTCAGAAGTGATATTGAACGTGTGATCCAGTGGCGTGTACAGATCAATGGTGGAGACTACCATGCCTATGCGAGTGATTTCATCACAGTTGGACCAGAGACACAGACGATTACAAAGGAGTTTACGATGGAAGAAAATTCCGATCCGGCTCCAAGATTTGTTGTCAATATGGGAACTCAGGAAGGACAGACTGAGGTTACAGAGGCACACAAGATTTACTTCGATAATATTTCCCTGTTTGTAACAGACGGTTCCAATGCGGAGAAGATTGTCGGTGCACCACAGCCGATTCAGGTAAAGGTAAATCAGATTGGTTACAAGCCGGATGATACAAAGACAGTGATCGTGACATCCAAGGATGATGAGAAATTCAAGATTGTAGATGCAGAGACAGAAGAAACGATGTTTGTCGGCGCATACGGAGAGCTTTCGTATGATAAGTCTGCGGAGTCAAATGTAAGACATGGTGATTTCACGGCATTTAATACGCCGGGTACATATAAGATTATTTCCAGTCCGTCCGGTGCGTCATATGAATTTTCTATCGGGGATGATTTATATGATGATGTGTATAAGGATGTTGTGCTGATGCTATACAAGCAGCGCTGCGGAACAGAGGTGACAAAGGATATCGCTGGAGATTTCGCACATGAGGCATGTCATATGCAGGAAGCGACTGTTTACGGAGATACATCTGGAACAAAGATTGATGTATCTGGTGGATGGCATGATGCCGGTGATTACGGACGATATGTTGTGTCTGGTGCTAAGACGGTACAGGATCTCTTCCTTGCTTACGAGGATTATGGTCAGACTGCCGATGATCTGGGAATCCCGGAGAGCGGAAACAAGACACCGGATCTTCTCGATGAAGCAAAGTATGAGCTTGACTGGATGCTCAAGATACAGGATGCAGCAAGCGGTGGCGTCTACCATAAGGTAACCGCACTTGTATTCCCGGAGACGGTACTTGCGGTTGATGAGACGGATGATATGGTGCTTGCGCCGATTTCCTATGCAGCAACGGCTGATTTCGCGGCTGTTATGGCAAAGGCATCTGTACTCTATGCAGAATACGATGCGGATTTTGCAAAGAGCTGTCTGGATGCAGCAACGAACGCGTATGCATTTTTGGAGGCAAATCCGGATATGAAGGGATATGAGAATCCGGAAGACCTTGTAACAGGTGCATACGATGATACACATCTTGCAGACGAGACACTTTGGGCTTCTGCAGAGATGTATATTGCAACAAAGGATGCAAAATATTTAACTGCGACAAAGACAGCACTTGACAGCAACTATCTGACAGGTTTTGGCTGGGCAGATATCGGAAGCTATGCGCTGTATGATCTTGCAAAGACCGAGGGCGTGGATGCAGATGTGGCAAAGACAGCGAAGGAAAAGCTGCTTGCAGATGCGGATGAAACACTTTCGAAAGCAGAGTCAGAGGGCTTCTTTACAGGTATGGGTGTGACATATCCTTGGGGAAGTAATATGACGATCACCAACAAGGGTATGGAGCTTCTGGCTGCTGCAAACCTGACAGGGGATGCCAAGTATACAGAATATGCGCAGAAGATGCGTGATTATATCTTCGGTGTGAACCCAACCGGATACTGCTATGTGACCGGATATGGTTCCCTTACACCAAATGCAACACACCACAGACCATCACAGGTATTGAAAGAGACGATGCCGGGTATGCTGGTTGGCGGTGCCAATAACAATCTGAACGATCCATATGCAAATGCCGTTCTCTACGGAATTGCACCGGGACGTGCATATGTAGATAATGAGCAGTGCTATTCATGTAATGAGGTAACGATTTACTGGAATTCTCCACTGATCTATCTGCTTACAGGTTTAAATTAAAAGAAAAGGATTAGGGTAGTACATTGATTCGTTTTATAAAGAAGATTCTTGCCAATGAGAAAATGCGATATCTGATTGCGGGAGGCTGTACGACAGCTGTCAACCTGGTAACATTCTTCCTGCTGCGGGTTATTACACCAATTTCAAGAAATACATGCAATGCCATAGCGATCGCTATGGCTATTGCTTTTGCATACTTTGCAAATAAATTTTTTGTATTTCAGAGTAAGAAGAAGGGATTTTATGCAACTCTGGTAGAGTCGGTGCAGTTTGTAGGCGCCCGTCTGGTGTCCATGGTTGTGGAAATTCTTGGACTGGCGATTCTGTGTGATACATTTCGAATCCATGAACTGGCATCCAAGCTGCTTGTACAGGTCATTGTACTGGTATTGAACTATGTGTTCAGCAAGCTGATTGTGTTCAAGGAAAAGAAACCATTTCACGAGAATATGCAGGATAACTGGTGCTATTATCTGTCGTTTGCAATCGTTGCAGTCGTCATGCTGGTTGTCTGTATCGCAGAAAAGATTGCACCGTTTGGAGAGAATTCCCTGACGCTGGTAGACAGTGTGCATCAGTATCTGCCGTTTTTCTCAGAACTCAGAGACAAGCTTCTGCATGAGAGAAGTCTTCTTTATACATGGAATGTAGCACTTGGCTCGAATTTCGTATCGCTTGCGGCGTATTATCTGATGAGCCCGTTTAATCTGCTGTTGTTACTATTTGGCAAGGAACAGATTGCGGCGGTTACCTGCTTCCTGATGTGCTTAAAGATTGCACTCACAGCCGTTGCAATGGTACATTTCCTAAGCTACAAGGATGGCGAGAAGAAACGCAATTTCCTGATCGTGGCGATCTCGGTTGCCTATGCGTTCAGTAATTATGTGATCGGTTACAACTGGAACACGATGTGGCTGGATTGTATTATGATCTTCCCGCTTATCATGCTGGGCTTCCAGCGGATGCTTGAGGAGAGAGATCCAAAGCTGTATGTGCTGTCCCTGTTCTATGCGCTCTATTGTAATTATTATATTGGATATATCATTTGCCTGTTTCTTGTGCTGTGGTTCTTTGTCTATGAGCATAAGACAGTGAAGCGATTCTTCATAAATGGATTCCGGTTTGCAGTGTATTCCCTGTTATCCGGTGGTATGGCAGCATTTATCCTGCTTCCTGCATATCATGGAATCATGGCGACGGCAGCGGGAGATATGGCAATCCCAAAAGGAACATGGTATGGGAATATCTTTGTGATGCTGCGGCAGCTGCTTGTATTTACAAAGCCGATTACGAATCAGATCTTTGATGGCGGTGTGAATCTGTACTGTGGCATGCTGGCGGTTCTGACGATGTTCCTGTATCTGTTTGTGAAGGAACATCCGTGGAAGAAGTTCCGCAAATATGTGCTGTTGGTGCTGCTTGTGATCAGCTTCAATCATGGGACGTTAAACTATATCTGGCATGGCATGCATGACCAGTATGGAATCCCGAATCGGTTTTCATTTGTGTTTATTTTTGTGTTGCTCGTTATGGCATATGATGCAGTGCAGTCGATTACAGAAATCGATATTTATTTTGTGATTTCGTCAACTTTACTGGCAGGTGCGTTTGCATTTGCCTGTAAACAGCAGGCAGGCGCGACAATTGGCAAATATACATTGCCGGCGAGTCTTGTGCTGCTGGTGATCTACGGCGTGACCTGTTGCCTGCGGACGTCGAAGAAGATCACGCATGCGACTTACATTTCGGTGATTGGAAGTGTCTGTCTGGTCGAGCTTGTGGCAAATGCAGCATATGGATTTTCGGAAAATGGGTATTGTCATTACAAGCAATATTACAAGACGAGTCCGGCAGTGACAGAAGCGAATGTGCGCGTGCGGGAGATGGCAGAGGAAGAACAGGCAGGCTTTTATCGTTCGGAACTGATGAATTACACGGTACTGGATGAGGCAAGCTGGCATAACATGCCGAGCGTCAGCACATTCAATTCAACGGTTATGGGACCGGTTGTCACCACGATGGGCAAGCTTGGATTTTATACAGGCGCAAATGAATTTTTGTATCGTGGCTATACGCCATTTACAAATGCAATCTTTAATATCCGGTATCTGCTGGAACGACCGGGAGATCTGAATAATTTTGATTATAATTATAAAGAAACGGTGGATAATGTATCCATCTATGAGAATCCATACCCGACCTCTATTGGATTTGCGGTGAGCAACAATGTCAAGGACTGGGATCAGAGCCGTTACTCTGCAATGATCGCGCAGAATACACTGGCATATGACATGACTGGCTATGGCGGATTCTTCCAGGACGAGTATCCGGCGATCAGTGTGACGAGTGATACGGCGAAAGTCAGCTATGAGAATAATCAGGTCAGCTTCACAGCAAATGCATCTGGACCGATGTGTTTTATGTTGAGCTTTACTGCGGATCATGCAGGCGATTATTACGTGAACTGCCGTGGTAATTATGTGACGAAGATCCGGTTTTATAAGAACGGACAGGAAATCGCTTATGACCGTTATCAGATCCAGATTTTCCATCTGGGACAGCTGGAAGCGGGCGATTACATTTCCATTGAATACGAATACAGCAATGTCAGTGGCTCCGAAGTGGCACCATTTTATGTGGCAACCTTCCATCAGGATGTGTTTGAAAATGTATATCGGGAATTGACGAACCATATGCTGGAGGTTGAAACGGTAAAGGATGGCTATGTATATGGCACGATCGAGATGCCGGCGGATAAGACACTGTTCACAAGCATTCCTTATGATGAAGGCTGGACGGTAAAGGTCGACGGAAAAAAGGTGGATTACTATAAGGTGGCAGGCGCATTTATCGGTGTGGATATCGGTGCCGGTTCGCATACGGTTGAATTTTCCTATATGCCGCAGGGGATGCTTTTGGGCATTGCGATTTCCGTGATCTGCATGGTGTTACTGTTGGTTTCCCTGCAGGTGGAGAAGAAATTGGAGGTGCGGAGAATCGAGAAGGCGAACGCACGCGAAGAGAATGAAAAACTAGGCGAAAAACTTGCAGAAGAGGTCGAGACAGATATTGAAAATCTCGAAAATGTATAGTAAAATGTTGATAAATAGGGGGTGTTATGCACATGGAAAAACTAGCAAAATTAGGGTGGCAGAAACTAATCATCATTGCAGCGGCGCTGGATATCGTGCTCGGAATTATATTTGGTGCGATCTTTAAGGCGGTTCCGGCGGGAATCATCGTTGGCGTGCTGGCTGCGGCTGTCACGGGAGTGATTGTATTTGCGCTTGGTGGCGGCGTTGTGGCAGGCCACACAAAGGGTGACAAATACAAGAAGCTGTTCATGAATCTTCCGATCGGATTTGCACAGGCAAAGATCATCACAGATTCACTTGGGAACAGCATTGGGTACTGCATTCAGGAAGCAAATGAGCGGTTCGGAAGTTACTTCAATCTGGATGCATCTGATTATCAGGACAAGATTCTTGGTGAGAGTAAGATCGAAGTGTTACAGGATATTAACGCATGGTTTACTGCGTATAATACCTCTGGAACCAAAGAGGGCGACTTCATGGACGTGGAGATCACGATGGAGAAGCTTGGCAAGGTATTTAACACAGTTATGTACAAGTCTGAGGCTGACTATATCAACATGGTTGTTATTGATATTACAGACCAGAAGGAGACGGAGAACAAGCTGTCTGCAGCAATCGAAGATGCGAATGCAGCATATAAGACACAGGCAGAGTTCCTCGCGAACATGAGCCACGAGATTCGTACTCCGATCAACGGAATCCTTGGTATGCTGCAGCTTACGCTGATGGCAGATGATCTGCAGGCAGATTACCGCGATAACCTGCTCACTGCAAAGGGCTGTGCAGATAACCTGCTTCGCCTGATCAACGATATTCTTGATATCAGTAAGCTGGAAGCTGGTAAATATAATCTGAAGGAAGAAATCTTCGATGTGCGTGCAGCCATTGAGGAGACGGTAGCTGCACAGGTACCGACAGCGACAAACAAGGGACTTGCCCTTGACTGCACATTTGGTAACAATATTCCAAAGCTTGTAAAGGGTGATGGACAGAGAATCCAGCAGATTTTGAATTGTTTGCTTTCCAATGCATTAAAATTCACATCTGAGGGAAGTGTAAGAGTAAAGATTGCCGCAATTGATGCAGAAAAAGAGAATATCAACCTGCGTATCGCGGTTGCTGATACTGGTATCGGTATCTCGGAGAAGAACATGGATAAGCTGTTTATCCGGTTCTCACAGGTCGATGGTTCCGATACAAGAAAGTATGGCGGTTCCGGACTTGGTCTGGTTATCTCCAAGCAGATTGCAGAGCTGATGGGTGGTAACATCAGTGTGCAGAGTAAGGAAGGCATCGGTTCGACGTTCATTGCAGAGATTCCTCTGAAGGTTGTAAAGGCAGCCGAGGTGGAAGCAGCCAAGAACATGGAAGAAAAAGAAGATGCCGCAGTATTCTCGATCAATGCACACAGCAAGGCGCGTATCCTTGTTGCAGAGGATGAGCCGGTCAACCAGCAGGTTATCGGTAAGCTGCTCGGTATGGCAGGATTCTCTTATGATATTGCAGAGAATGGTGAGAAAGCAATTGAGCTGTTCAAGCAGAAGGAATACGATGCAGCGCTGTTCGATGTACAGATGCCGGTTATGGATGGTATCGCAGCAACACAGCAGATTCGTGAGATTGAGCAGAAGGAGCATAAGAAGCGCCTTCCGATCATTGCAGTTACAGCGAGAGCCATGTTTGGTGATAAGGAACGAATCTTAGAGAACAAGCTCGATGATTATATTGCGAAACCATATAATCTGAACACGGTAGTTGAGACACTCAACCGATATATTGATAAAAAAGAGGATTAACATTTAATTCACGAAAAATTAAACGATTTTTCATATATGTTGGTTGACTGGATATCTTTTTAGTGATACAATTTCGGTGGTTTTGGGTGGATAACTGCCCTGAATTAATAAAAAGCAAAGGAAGGAAATTTTAAGATGGCAAACATTGATTTAACTAAGTATGGAATTACCGGAACAACAGAAATCGTTCACAATCCTTCATATGAAGTTTTGTTTGAGGAAGAGACAAAGGCTTCAAACGAGGGTTATGAGGTTGGACAGAACACAGAATTAGATACAGTTAACGTTATGACAGGTGTATTTACAGGACGTTCTCCTAAAGATAAGTACATCGTTATGGATGAGAATTCTAAGGACACAGTATGGTGGACAACAGATGCTTACAAGAACGACAACCATCCTATGACAGAAGAGACATGGGCAGTTGTTAAGGATCTTGCTAAGAAGGAGCTTTGCAACAAGAAGCTTTATGTTGTAGATGCATTCTGTGGTGCAAACAAGGATACACGTATGGCAGTTCGTTTCATCGTTGAGGTTGCTTGGCAGGCTCATTTCGTAACAAACATGTTCATCAAGCCAACTGAGGAAGAGCTTAAGAACTTCGAGCCAGATTTCGTAGTGTACAATGCTTCAAAGGCTAAGGTTGAGAACTACAAGGAGTTAGGTCTTAACTCAGAGACATGTGTTGCATTCAACATCACATCAAAAGAGCAGGTTATCATCAATACATGGTACGGCGGAGAGATGAAGAAAGGTATGTTCTCTATGATGAACTACTTCCTTCCACTCAAGGGCATGGCTTCAATGCACTGTTCAGCAAACGCTGACATGAACGGAGAGAACACAGCAATCTTCTTCGGTCTTTCAGGAACAGGTAAGACAACACTTTCTACAGATCCTAAGCGTCTTCTTATCGGAGATGACGAGCACGGCTGGGATGACAACGGCGTATTCAACTTCGAGGGTGGATGCTACGCTAAGGTTATCGGTCTTGACAAAGAGTCTGAGCCTGATATCTACAACGCAATCAGAAGAGATGCTCTTCTTGAGAACGTTACAGTTGCTGATGATGGAAAGATTGATTTCGAGGACAAGAGTGTAACAGAGAATACACGTGTATCTTACCCAATCAACCACATCACAAATATTGTTAAGCCAGTATCTTCAGCACCGGCTGCAAAGAACGTAATCTTCCTTTCAGCAGATGCATTCGGAGTACTTCCACCAGTATCTATTCTTACACCTGAGCAGACACAGTACTATTTCCTTTCAGGATTTACTGCAAAGCTTGCAGGAACAGAGCGTGGAATTACTGAGCCAACACCTACATTCTCAGCTTGCTTCGGACAGGCATTCCTTGAGCTTCATCCTACAAAATACGCTGCAGAGCTCGTTAAGAAGATGGAGAAGTCAGGCGCTAAGGCATACCTTGTAAATACAGGATGGAACGGAACAGGAAAGAGAATCACAATCAAGGATACAAGAGGAATCATCGACGCTATCCTTTCTGGTGCTATCCTGTCTCTTATACACATCTCCGAGCCCACGAGACG
>ENA-OZKZ01000714-OZKZ01000714.1-human-gut-metagenome-genome-assembly--contig:-NODE-714-length-15931-cov-8.027652_pt1 | contig 15931 bp, 16 predicted proteins | sample MGYA00244828_ERZ653768 | MGnify/ENA primary metagenome ERZ653768 (study PRJEB26926, sample SAMN06165273) | human gut metagenome | biome: ENVO:00009003; feature: ENVO:2100002; material: ENVO:00002003...
GCCTTATCGTCGGCAGCGTCAGATGTGTATAAGAGACAGCAACACCTGCATAACTATCCTGCAATGCTACCCTAAACTCTTTCTCATGTATAACCTTGAGGAGCAGCAGCAACAAAACGAGCGTGATCTAAAGGAGCTGCAGCGCCACCAGAAGGAAATTGACACCTATCTAGGGAAAAAGCATGAAGATATTTAATCCTCATGCTTTGCAGTAAAGTTATAGAAAAGGCATCCGAACGGCATTTGTTACACAAAATGCCGTTCTGTCTACTAATATATTCAGATCATTATAATTTCAGATCAAAACCTCTCTTGAATATTTCTCCATATTGTCCCATCGTTACAGTCAATGATTTATCAATTTGCTCTCTTGTAATCCCATCCAACGCACCTGCTTTTATCGCTTTTCCAGGTTTCCATGTTGGATCGGCAGCCTTTGCCGCATCATAAAAAGCTTGATTATACTGTCGTTCATATTGTTCTAAAGTCCACGTCCCCTTTAATCTGTCCCGCTTCTTTGCAGACTTTTGATAATGGTAAAACACATCTGAACGTTTTGTAGTATCTCCGTTTGCAATTCCATTTTCTTCAAGGAACTCCCGTTTTGCATTATCAAACATTTCCTGTCTGTTTTTTTCAGGAATATCAATAATCACGTGTCTCTGCGAAATAGGAATATCCGTTGCGTCCATACCGGCAAGACCAGTTGCCGGAGAAATATAGTCCCCATCTTTGTCATAGTTCTTCATCAAATTCTTTATGGCTGCCGGATTGGTATACATCATTCCGTTTGCATTTTGCATCATTTTACTTATAACGGTTTTATATTGTTTGCTGTTTGTGTTAATCCCTGCTGCTTTTAACTGTGATTGTACTGCACTGCTATTGAGCTGGGATAATTGGAAACTCCCTATTGGATTAAATGCCGACTTTCCGGATGAATTTTGAAACAAAAAAGCATAATCTGTAATTTTTGACATAATGTAACCTCCTTGTGCACATTATATTGTAAATCCATTTACTGACTCACATTGTATATCGGCATAATCGCTTTAATTGTTCACCTTTTGCTTTTAGTATACTATTCCACTCGCAATACAACAATTTTAATCATGGATTACCCATGTACCTTTCTTAGAAGAACCGATATGCTCCACAACACCATCTTTCTTTAATTTATTGATATGATAACGAACTCCTCCAACAGAAAGCCCAAGCTGCTGTGCAATCATCTTTACTGTAATGGAAGGCTGTTCACCCATGAGCCTAATTATTCTCCCTACATTTTCTGTGTTAGTTTCTGTGTTAGTTTCTATGTTAGTTTCTGTGTTAGTTTCTGTATTAGCATCCCTTTTTCGATACATATTTACTCTGAAATCGCCATCAAAATCAATCAACTCCGGCTTCGGTAATCCATATTCCTCACAGGCTGCAAATAACCTTGGTATTCCAGTTCCCCATTTTTCAATAATTTTCATGTACGCAAAAGCTCTTGCGATTGCGGGATTTCTCGGTCTTGAGTAACCTTCTATCATTTTTTCGATCGTAACATTATTCAGTAGCATACCCGGCGAAGTAATCTCTAGTCTGTCATCATACAATGCCACTTGTATATTTCCCGGCTCAAGATAACTACGATGAGCCACTGCGTTTGCAATCAACTCTCTTATATTTTCAAGTTCCTCAAGACTATATCTTCTCAAATCATCTTTGCATTTTATCCCCATTCTAAATGCATCCATACATAGGAAGTCATCAAATCTGACTCCATGTTCCTTATCATTCAGATCTTCTACACTACGAAGCTTTATGCCTTGCTCTTCACAAATCTGATATAATTCCTGCAGCGTCGCCTGCCCCATATTACGAAACTTTATAAAATGCTCCTTTGGATATTCTCTCAATTCTTCCAATGACTCAAATCCATTTCTTCTTAGGACATTCCGCAACCTGCTCGACATTTCAATATCATCATAATCTGTTTTTTCAGCGTACATAACAACTCCCTTTAGCCATTTTATTTATCATATAATTTATCAACCTCAGCTTCATACACCGATTCAGTATGAGTATCAAATAGTACCCTCTCCACCAGATCAAAACAATCTGGATTATCCTGCAAAAACCGGTTTACTGTATGTACCGCAATCTTTGCCGCCAACTCAACTGGAAAACTATATACTCCCGTTGATATGGAAGGAAATGCAATAGACCTGATTCCATTATCCATTGCCAGCTTCATAGAATTAAAATAACAGTTAGCAAGAAGTTCCTCTTCTCTATTTCTTCCTCCATTCCATATTGGTCCAACTGTATGTATTACATAATCACAAGGCAGATTATATGCTTTTGTAATCTTTGCGTCACCAGTTTCACATCCATGAAGTGTCCTGCACTCCGCAATAGCTCCGGTCCTGCTGCTCTATTAATCGCACCATCTACACCGCCTCCGCCAAGAAGAGAGTTATTTGCTGCATTAACAATTGCCTGCACATCTGTTACTTTTGTTATATCTCCTTTTACTGTCTTAATCAAATACATTGTTTAATATGTGAGTTCTCGAATGGTTTATAACAAAAAATACAGCATACATGAAATTTCTCTCACATATGCTGCATCTTAATTAACTGTTACTGATTATCTTTATCTTCTTTATCTTCTTTTTTCTTTATGATAAAGAATATTCCAAGTCCTGCCACAATCACGATGGCTCCGATGATGATAATCCAGAGTGGATTCCATGAATCCTCTTTTGACTCGGTAGTCACATTGTTGCTGCCAGTTCCTGTACTGTCGTCTGCCCCGTTTCCATCCATCGGTGCTTCATCAATCACGATGGTGTAATCAGAAGCATGAGTGAAAGTCAGGTCAGCAGTTCCATCCTCTGCAATCTCATCTGCACAGATAAACTCAAGCTCTCCTGTAGTTTCATTGTAGTAGAACAGGTTTGCATAAAGTCCTACGTTCTTTGCTTCCATGTTGATGGAAAGGACTGCTGTAAATCCGAACTCGCCGTCATAGGCAAGGCTGATCTGGATAGAATATCTCTCTCCAGTCACATTATTGATAACATCCACAGGAATGTTATTACCGGCTTCTTCTCCAACCTTTACGCTGAAGTCGATGTCGCTTACCTTGTCAGTAGTAATGCTATTTCCGTTTACACTCCATGTAATGCCATTACCCATGTCAAACACAATGGTTACATCTTTGCCTGCGATAGTGTCAAGAACATCTCCCGGTACTACGGTAGCACCGTTCATATCAACCTTTACCGCATCGCCATCTTTTGCATCTGATGTTTCGTTCTTGATAACATCCCAGCCTTCTTTACCTGTTTCGTCTTTGATGAACGGCTTTCCGGTATCCGGTATTTCCGCTGGCTTCTTATCGCCGCCTTCTCCCGGTTTGTTATCTCCCGGCTTATTATTTCCTGGTTTGTTATCTCCCGGCTTATTATCTCCTGGTCTATTATCATCCTTTAACTTAGCGATTGGTTTCGTATAGCTGTGTCCACACAATGAACAGGTATATGTCATCTCGCCTTCTTTTTCCTTAGTAGCTTCTACCGTTACACTGCTTGTATACTTATGGTTAAGCTTAGGAATTGTTTCTGTATAGCTGTCACCACACTTACATGTATATGTCTTAATTCCTGTCTGGGTACAGGTTGCTTCCCTTGTTATCGTACAAGTATAGTTATGCTCATGTTCTTCTTCAGGAAGCTTTGGAATCGTTTCTGTGTAAGTGTCATTGCAGTTTACACAGGTATAGGTTCTCTCGCCCTCCGCTGTAGTGGTAGGCTGCCTTGTAATCTCTGAATGATAATCGTGTCCGGTTGCGGCTATTGTCTTTCCTTTTTCAAGGACTGCATTACAACCACTGCAACACTTATCTCCGGTGTAACCGGAAGAAGTACAATCAGCATCCTTCTTACCCACCAGCTTTATGGCTTCGTGGTTATTCGGATTTAAAGTGCCATACTCTGCACCGCAGACTGAACATTTCGCCTTATGGGTACATGTTGCCGTTCCGCCGGAGTGTTCTTTTTTCTCTATGGCATGACCTGTACTGATACATTCTCCACAATCCTTACAATAGGTATCTCCTGAATATCCTTCCTCTTTACAGGTGGATTCCTTTTCACCTCTAACCTCAGTATTCTTATGTTCACAATCACTTCTGGTAATTGTGATTACCACTGATTCATTTTCATAATTGCCCTTGTCCGCACCATTGTAAACAGCAGTTGCGGTCACAGGCACACCTACTTCCAATGCAGTAGCCTTATCACTCTCCTGCCATGTCCAGTCTTTCGCTAAAGTAACTGTACCGACAGTTTTGTTACTGTATGGAACACTCATAGCCGATCCCGGCATATGCGGTGCGTCTTTTACCTTATTTACTGTGATGGTTACATCCGTTTCAACCGTGTTGTAATTTGCACGATCTGTCGGTGTGAATACCAATACATAAGTTGTCAGATTGCTGTCTGCACAATTCGGTGCAAGGCTTGCATCCTTCCAAGAAAATGTTCCGTCTACAAGAGTTGTGTCATTCTCACTGTACTGTACTTTTCCACCTGCTATTGTTGCATCTGATAAGGTCTGTCCGTAAGTAATAGCACTTACAGTAGGTTTTTCAGCCACATAAGCTGTTGCTGCTACAACCCTGACGGTAATATTCTTCGTTACCGGCACATAATTCGTGGTATCTGTCGGATTAAATACTGCTACATAGCTGTTCACATTTGTTGTAGGAACTGTGCCGTTTGTCTTCCAGCTCCAGCTACCTTCAACAGTCTTTTCCACGCCGCCAACAGTCCAGCTTACGCTTCCACCAACAAGATCACTATCTGTTAATGCTGCAGTTGAATGATATACTCTGTCTGCCACTGTCGGAACAGTTGTCACATTCGGTGTCGCCTGACTTACGGTTACTGTGATTGTTCCGGTACATCCCTGATAAAGTGCTTCATTCTTCGGCACAAACTTCCATGTAACCTGATGACTTCCGGCATTCAGTACCTCATTCGGTGTTTCCCAGCTAAGTTTACCTGCTACCTCTGTTCCATTGGCTACAAATTTTGCTTCTGTGGTATTAAGCTTTAATGCACTTATCTTCTGTCCGTACACAAGGGATGTGCTGTCAGAAGAAACCTTTGCACCTGCCTTTTCCGTCACTACGAATTTATCAGTAATCTTTACAGTTAATGTATAAGTTACATCTTTATAATTCGCCATCGTTGCAGTGACTGCAATAGTTGCTGTAATTCCATCTGTATAGTTATCAAATGACTTCACATTGTAGGTAAGATTACCATTTTTATCTACCGATACATTTTCAAGTATCGTACCGGCATCTGCCGTTGACACAGAGTATGTTGTATTACCCTTATCTGCCGGAAGCATTCCTGCAACATCCACCGCCACATTACTTGCTCCCTGCTTATATGTATAAGCTGCCGTACCTGTTGACGGATTTAATACATAGTCTTTCTTTGCCACATTGACTTTAATCGTCTGCTCTGCCGCACCGGTATAACACTCTGTTTCCGAAAGAGATACTGTTACGGTGGCACTTCCTGCTCCCACAATCGTTACTTCTCCGGTATCGGAAACTTTAATGACCTTTTCATCGGAAACTTTATAGGAAATCGTTCCGTCTCCGGTTCTGCTACATCCAAGCTTAAATGCCTCATCCCCAAAGGTCGGGGTAAATTCAGTCTGTTTCAGTGTCAGCACTCCGTCTGCTTTTGCAACAGTATCCGAAGTATCATTAACTGTTCCTATGTATCCTTCCGCAGATACCTTAACTGTAATCTGTTTTCCAATTGCTTCGGCGGATACAATCTTATAAGTATTGCTGCTTCCCTGCTGAAGCACTGTATCGTCCGCGCAGAAAGTATAGGTTAATACAGCTCCCTGCTGTGCTCCGGTTACAGTTGCAGTTAAGGTTTCCCCATACTTTGCAGTTCCGGAAAGGCTTACGCTGCCTTCTAAGGTTGCGGTATAGGCAGATGTATTGGAAATAACATCACTTGCCTTATATCCATCTGTTTCCTTTGCCCGTACCTGTAAATCTCCTGTGTTGACTATCACGTTTCCAACTGTAACAGTACCAACACCGGTGCCGGAATCTACCGTAATATCCGTCCAACTTGCTCCACCATCGGTACTGTATTCGTAAGTAACTCCGCTTGTTCCGTTAAAGGTAAAGGTATTGTTTTCATCATCCACATTTCCATTCGTCGGTGGATTTGGATGTTCTGCCTTTGCTACCTCGGCGGTGGAATCCGTCAGTTCTCCGGAACAGTTTTCAGCGGTAACCTTAACTGTAATCACTTTTCCTACATCATCTGCTGTTAAAGTATATGTATCTCCGGTAGCAATCGCTGTAGTATCTTCTCCACGATACCATGAAACTGTAACTTCGCCGGCATCTGTCGCAAGTCCCTCATAGGATGCTGTCAATGTTTTTCCATATACTGCCTCTCCGGAAATGGATACAGTTCCCGTGATGGCTTCCTTTAATGTCTTAAATGTGCTATTTAAAAGATAACTTTCATTTCCTGCCTTATCCACTGCAAGAACTGCACAGTAATACTCGGTATTTGGTTTCAGGTCTGATAATGTAAAGGTTCCGGTTGCATTGTGATAATCAGATGCTTTCAAATTCTCTGTCGTAGCACTTGTTACCTCATTTATATCCGTACTATATAAGAAATAAACCTTCTCAAGACCGCTTCCATCTTCAAAAATATCAAATGTCACACTACCGGAGCGATCCTTCATGACCGGGGTTATATCAAAAATATACGGTTTCTCATCATCATGCAAAATGCCATCACTGGACAGATAGGTTACATTTCCGACATTGTCTGTGATTCTCGCATACACATAGTTGGTCCTGTTCGTCTTGATTTTAGGCTTATTGCTATTATCATAATCTTTCCAGCCACTCAGATTCTGCATATCTGAAATTTGTGTATATGCCTTGTCAGATACCAGATATTCTGTAGAGGCTATACCGGAGCCGGTATCCTCTGATGTAATCGTAATTTTTTCTTTGGTGTTGGTATAGAAGCCAAAGGAAATTTTCTCTAAAAATTTATCCCATGTACTTTCTTTTACCTGAATGGTTCCGGTTGGAGCAGCTTTATCAATCTTAATCTCTTTGTTTATGCTATCTGTAATGTATCCGTTACTGTCTTTAAAATAAAGAGTATAAGAATGTGTTCCCTCTTCGGTAACCGAAATGCTGTCATTCCAACTGCTTCCATCCGTTGATACCTGCCAGTCTGCTACGCCGATTGTGACATCTGAAGTATACCAGTCATTCGCACCTTTCGTTCCTGTTATATAATTATCCGGAGCAGTAATGTAAGCAATGGTAAAGTTCTTTGTAATTTCTCCTGTATAATTACCCTTTCCGGTAATCTTCACATAAGGAGCGTTTTCAGCATTGCTGCCTGCCACATCTGTATTGTTTCCATAAGTAATGTTATAATCTTCACCAAGAGTTAATGATGTCTCGCCTTTTTTTATGGTAATATCCGGCTTAATCTCATTACCTGTATAGTAGTAAGGGGTATCCACACCGCTAATACTGATACCAGAATAGTTGATGTTCTTTATATTACAGTACGAACAGCTTTCGCCAGTCTTGTCGTCGCCAAAGTCATGTTCCTTTAAGCCTTCCGCATTATTTGTGTATCCAACCTTACAAGGAGAACTTTCTGAAGGTTTATAGACTTTCGCATTACTAAAAACAGGAAAAGATTGTTTCTCACCATCATTATCAATGTTCTGTCCCCAGACCTGTGGTATCGTGCCATCTTCTCCCACTTTCTGTCCATCCTGCAAAAGGTATGCAACCTCGCCGGATGCAAACTGTGCAGCGGTTTTTCCTTCAGCCTGCCCTTCGACATCTGCGCCGTTAATGCCACCCAAATCCGTGCCTTCCGCTTTCAGATAATAGCAATTGTTTATCGTACAATTTTCACCATATCCGAACACGCCTCCGACATCATCATTTCCACTTACACTACCTGTGTTATAGCTGTCAGTTATCGTAACACTGCTACCAGTTCCACACACGCCTCCGACACATCCTTCTCCACTTACCACTCCTGTGTTATAGCTGCCAGTTATCGTACCATCTACACCAAATGCGCACACGCCTCCGACATAATGTTCTCCGAAAAAATAAGAATCAACGACACCGACATTCCGAATTGTTGCCATATATATATTGTCAAACAAGCCAACATGACTTTTTTGGCTATCATTGAAAAAGAGTCCGCTGATGGTCTTTCCATTTCCATCAAAAGTCCCCTGATAGCCGTTATTAGCTGCTCCAATCGGTGTCCATGAAATGAAGTTCCCGCCGTTTGCTACTTCATTGGTCAGATTGCCGTCATCATCTGTTTTATATGTAATCCTGTCAAGCAGATTATTATTTACCGTGATATCATTCATCAGCTTCGCACAGGCTGAACTATTTTTAGTAACGTCTGTAAGAGTTCCGTTTACAAGTCCGGCGAACCAGTAAAGTTCTGCCGCCGAGGTAATCTGATACGGGTTTTCTGCTGTACCATTACCATTTTCCGGTTTTGTTGGTGTGATGGTGGTTGCTTCCAAAAGCTGTGCTCCACCCAGTTCTACATTTACTTTCAGTGCTGCTGCGTCCTCTGCGAGTTCATAGCCCTCCGGCAGATTCGCAGTAAAAGTATAGTTACCGCTGTACGCACTATATCCAGTTCTTTTACTGACTGCGAATCAATTCCTGCAAGGTTTGATACCAGAGAGGATACCGACACTTCACTCATGGCTATGTTGATCATATCAAGCATTGGAACCGTAATTTTCAATTTTCTCACCTCCTACTTTGAAAAATAAAATAAGCCGCTAGGGAGCAAAAATTACTCCTTAACGGCTATGTAAAATCATTCAATATTCAATTATTAAAAGCAACATGAAACTGAAATTTCACGCAGACTATTCCTATACCGTAATGTCTATTCTGACCGATGATTTCTTCTCACCAAAATGCTTTATTTCGATATCCTTCATTTCCTCTATAACATCTTTTTCAATTTGGTGAACATCACTTAATTGTAAATCTCGCTTCGAATCATTTACTATTTTTGCTGCCTCATCTACTGAAACAGTTGTATCTGATGTTAACTGTTCAGACATTTCAGTATCGTTTGAATCCTCTGCAACCTGCCCCTTTTCTATAGATGTCTCTACAATTTCCTCTTCTGTTGGCAAATCCCTATATTCTGTACTTTTTACAAATCTTGTGAATGACTCTACAGCTCTAAAAGTATTTCCCATGATACGTTGAGCTTCCTTAAGCTTTTCACTCTTTGGAATATTTGGATTATTCACGATACTTTTTAGTTCTGCCAAATTTCCATTCATCTCATTTACTTGAAGCCTTTGAGCCTCTTCTTTTGTCTTACATCTCTCCAACCTACGCTCATAAGCTTCTTGTTCCATTCTTGCCGCTTTATATTCCATATAGGCTTTAGGGTCTTTCTGACGAATAGCATCTTCTTCTGAAGCTGTTAATTCTTGACCGCTTGCAATCTTGTTATAAATCTGACTATATGCAGAACTTTCTTTGTCTCGCTCAAGTTGCTCTCGGAAATGCTGAATCATGCTTTCTTCCTGACTTGTTACAGTCATACCCTCTTGCTTCTTTACAACATCCCCGGTAGCCTTCTTTTGCTCCCAATCATTTACTAACTGCATCTGATTCACAGCGTTTCGTATTGTACCTGCAATCATAGCACACCTCCAATTCCCGGTTAATGCTACGATTAAATAGTGATATCAAACTTCATACCCTGTGTTGCCTTTTCTTCTGTTATCTTACTCCAATCCAGTTCAGAAATCTTTTCAAGTAATTCTTCTTTTGAATTTGCCTGAATTGTAGTCCGCTTAACAGTTACATCCTTCTTTTCCTGCTTTTTCTCCTCTGCACGTTTTTCCTTTAATTCTTCAAGCCGTTCTTTCTGCTTTTCTGTAATCTTCTCCAAATCAGCAAAAAGTGTCATCTTTCCATCATCATCAAAGGACATAGTTAACTTATTTAATACAGTTCCACTATTGTCTGTCGTTCCCCAAGCACGTTCAAACCCAAACTGTTCATTGATTTTATCTGACATCTCAACTGCAGTTTTTACCGTAGACAATTTTTCCCGTGCATATTTCTCATCGGATGCCATTCTTTCAAGTTCAGCACTTGAAAAAACAACTGTAAATTCCTTATCGCTTTGGTCTACTAATCCTCTGAAATCATCGCCTTTATCAGCAATAATAAAATCGAAATCCGCATTATCCTTACGCAATGTTTCCAGATATTTCTGTGCCTTAGAAGATAACTTATCTTCGCTGGATTTTATTTTCTGTGCATTGGGCTGCACATCTTTTGCTTTCTCTGTGTTATTTTGCTTACTAACAGTATTGCTCTTATAATAATCTGTTACCTGTGTTAAATTAGCTGCTCTAATCATGGTATCATCCTCCTTGAAAATTGATACAGAAATCCGTTTCTATATCTGTAATATCGGCACTTTATATCCAAAAGTTAATAGTGCGTAAAATTCAAATTTTCTTTTCCCTAATAATTACAAATATTCCTTGGAAATTGCTTCCACACCATACATTTCCATAAATGCATCCAGGTCCGCTGCATCCCCAATCAACATATTCTCGTCAAAGTGTACGATAAGCATATCTTAAAATCCAGCCACATGTTCTCCGGTACAAATGATACATTTTAGAACTGCTTCCTTATTTATTTTTCATATCGAATCTTATATGCTTTCTTCTTAAAAATAGGGAATATCTAATTTATTATCATCAAGGTCGGACATTCATCCGACCTCTTGATTATACTATAGATTCTATAAAAATTCATCTGTTATCACTGCAGCATTGCTTCTTTTTTCTTCTGTTCCGCAATCTTCTCATGAATGTTGGTATTATACAGCCTGTACAAATCCGTATCCTTGCTGATCTGATTATCAAAGGGAATTACTACCGAACCACACTTAATAAGTCCCATTCCAGAGGCGGTATTAGTTACGAACCGAAGCTGTGCCTCTGATACCCCGATAACCTCCGCCATCTTTGAACTGTCTGTATTTGCCTGCTTCAAGAGTGCCACAAACTCAGAGTTTGCAAGCATTGTGGTTGCTGTGTAATTCTGCAACAGATCGACAACATTCTGCGTGATACCGGTACAAAGACCTCCCTGCTTTCTTACCTTCTTCCAGAGCTGCTGCAGATATTTTGCAGAATACTCCGAATTAAGCAGGACATGGAACTCATCAATATAGAGCCATGTTGCCTTGCCTCGCTTACCATTCTCAACAATCCTGTTCTGAATGGACTCCATCATAACAAGCATTGTGATAGGACTAAGCTCTGTACCTAAGTCCCTGATGCCATAGACTGTAAATCTGTTATCCACATCCACATTTGTCTGGTGGTTGAAGATGTTAAGCGAACCATTTACAAAAAGTTCCAAAGACAATGCAATGTCTTTTGCCTCGTCCTCCGGCTGTGCCATGAGAATATCGTAAAAATCACTCATTACCGGGATATACTTCTCTTTGCTCCTTGCAATGTCGATATACAGTTTTCTCACACAGCGGTCGATGATTGACTTCTGTCTTGAATTTAAGCTGTCACCGATGCACTGCTCACAAAGACCAAGCATGAACTCGCCCTTTTCTCTTACCATTCCCTTGGAATCATTCGGATCAAGGCTCCATACATCCATCTCCAGCGGATTCACATAGTTATCCGTGTAGCGATACTTTTTCCCATCCACAAAGCTTACACTGTTAAATACAATGTGTGAATGAACATGGTCTGTATTATCATGAACCACAAATACCGCTTCATAGGCATCACCAAGATATTCTGCTACAAACTTCTGTGTTATCTCAAAAGCCCTGTCCGGTTCCACCTCATCCTCTTTGAAAGAAAGAATGATATGATACCCCTGTCGCTTGTCTGTTTTTCCAAACTGCTTCTTTGTATCCATCATCTGCTCAAAAGCCATATCTGTCTGGCAGTTTATGGCTCCCACAAGTCTTCCTCCCTGCGTTTTCTCAGGATTCATCACATAATCCAGTGCCCGCTTTAAATGCCTTGCATGAAAAGAATTCCCGCTGTCCTTCATGTGAAGTATCTTACTGATTGCCAATCTTTACCACCGCCTCGCTGACAGACTGATTCAGCTTTTTCATATATGCCACAAGCTGTTCCTTGTCTTTCTTGGAATACAGCTGTGCATTGCTGTTAAATACAATCTGATTGATGTTAATGCCGATGCGGTTTACCTCATTGATAAGCTCTTTAAGAAGTTTCCTTACTTCCGGATAATCATTTGGTTTCTGACTGATTAGAAGCCTGATATATTCGGCTTCATTCATTCCATTTGCCTTTGCCTTATCAGAAAGTACCTTCGCTTCCTGTGGCATAAGTCTTAATGTTTTCCTTATACAATGAACTTTATCCGCCATAGAATCACCTTCCTCTCTTACCCGTACTGTATTCTCTTACTCCTTCTGCTACTGTTACAGCAACTTTTTCCAGTTCTTTATTACCCAGCTGGGCAATAACCCTGTCTGCAAGCTCTGTAGCAACTTCTATAAGTTCCTTACCATAACTGGTTTTATCAAACAATCTGTCCAGTCTCTTTTCATCTGCTTTCAGACTTTCATACTTGCTCTGATACTCGTTATAGTCGTTAAAATCCTTTGGATCACTCCTGTGTGCTTCCGCATCAAGTATCAGTTCATAGTTCCATTCACAGACAATATCTATAACATCATCAATCAAATATGGTTCTATCTCGCCATTCTCTTCAGCAATATCCTGCCTGTACATCTTCCCATCTGAATCTATGCCAATGGCATAATCATGTCCTTCCATATAGTTAAGCAGAATTGCAGCATCTTCTATCGAAGGGTTTAGTAAGATATCAAATGTGTCTGCCCAGGCAATAAGTTCCTCTGGTTCTGTGATTATTGTAAGTTCTTTATCCATTGCTTTCCTGCACCTCCCTTATCCGTGTTTTGTATATCTCTTCCACCCACACGCCTGTCTGAATCTCTTAGGTTTACGGCTAGATACGCATTAGAGACATCTCTGTCCTAATGCCATCTAGTTAGGGAGAAAATCTCCCTAAAACCCTCTGTTTATGAAAGTGGGGGCGCTTTTTGCCCCCACTTTGCTACTTTGGGGGCGCTTTCTGCCCCCATTTTGTTATTTTGGGGGCGCTTTCTGCCCCCACTTTTATTTTTGCTTTCGTCCGGATTTTGTCGTGTCCGAATTGCGGGGGCGCTTTTTGCCCCCACTTTGACATTTTGGGGGCGCTTTCTGCCCCCACTTTGCTGTTTTGGGGGCGCTTTCTGCCCCCACACATCAAAATCCGGTTTCTCATGCCCTGACTGGTTCATCTGCTCGCTTATTCATCCTGTTCAGATTAAGCTTTGCCGCTACAAGCCACTCGTTGTAATCCTTATATCCGGCAGGTGGCGGACAGTCTTCTACCTCATATCCAAGCTCATAATACTTTCTCATAAGTTCTGCTGCTGCTTTTCTCCCCGGCTCATCTCCATCAAGGCAGAACCGGATGGAAGTAATCTGCGGATGTTCCCGAAGAAAAGTCTCAAGTGGTGCATCTGCAAGCATCCCAAGTGCCAGCTTATTTGATTCATAATCCGCGAAGATATCCACATAACTCATAAGGTCGATTGCAGCCTCAAATACTACAAGCTCTGTACTGTTAACATTTACCACATTAAATCCATAGTTTTTATCATTTCCTGTGACATCACACTTGAATGGCTTGCCCTGCTTATCAAACACTCCCCGCATACTTGCAAATCTTGTCACTCCATTTTTATCATTTCCTTTGAAAACAACATTGTGGTAATGCCTGCTCTCATAAATCAGTCCATCTTTTAAAAACAGATCTATGACAGTCCTGCTGATTCCTCTCTCCTGATTCAGATATGAAATAAGATAGGAATTATCTCCCGCCGGTTCCGGTAGGACAAATGGCTTTCTCTCCTCTGCCTGCTTCTGCGATACCTGATGAACAAGTGGCTGCTTTACAGGATTCTCGATCCTTCTATATCCTGCAAAATCTAAAAGCCAGAACACAGCCTCTTTTACACTCATTCCACAAAATACCCGTAAGAAATCTATCTGTGAGCCGCCATTGTTGCCTTTGTCAAACTGCCTTGACCATCTGTACCAATGGCTTCTGTTATAGATACGGATGGAATCCATCTCCTTTAAAGTGTGGTATTTGCCAATCCTCTTTACTGTATACCCAAGGCTTTCTGCAACTGAGCACAGGTCAACACTCTTTGCTATGGCAAGCTCTTCATCCGTAAATCTTCCATCCATGCTTTCACCTTGCCTTTCCCTGCTCTGCTACAAGCGGTGACTTGATATCAAGTGTCCGGTAATCTGTGCTCAGGGTAATCTTAGGATTATCAATCATGCCTTTTTCCCTGAAACTGAAAAATTCACGATTGTCTCCACCGACTATGATATGGTCAATGAGAGGTATTCCCATCAGCTCACACAGCTTGTTCATGCGGTCCGTCATCATCGTGTCTGCCTTGCTTGGGAATACGTTCCCGGATGGATGACAATGGATTAACATCATGCTTGCAGCATTGCTTAAGATACTTGATTTAAACAGTTCTCTCGGATGTGCCATTGCCTCATTTAAAGAGCCAACACTTGCAAAATGCACATTGATAGGTTTTAAATCTGACCTTAGATTGACCACACACACTACTTCCCTGTCAAACTGGCACATACAGTCTCCCATGACAGCAGCTATATCCGCCGGATTGTTAAAGGTGTGCTCCGAATAAATCGGAGCATCCTTTACAAGTCTTACCGAAACCACATCAAGCTTGAAGTCATTCTTCTTTGGCATCAGACACCGCCTCCTCTCCAAACTCGACACGGATAACAAAGTCACCTTTCTGGCTGTTTATGAGAGCAATGAGTTCTTCCATTGTAAGTTCCTGCTCCATAACTGCCTCCTATCTGGACTTTTCCTTCGCATCATATACAAGGGGAGGTTCTGCAACGATACCATCAAGTCTCTTGTTAGGTGTATCAGTTGCAAGTGTGAGTTTTCTTAAATCCTTATCATAGTGATATACCTGATTGGAAAGTCTCTCGTCCAAAGACACCTCCTGCATATTTACCTCGACTACCATCTGTGCAAGCATCTCAGGGCTTCCCATATCTGAAGATACTGCAATAACCTCATGCACGCTCGAAGGGAGAATATAAAGGTCACTCTCTAAACTCTCTGCCAGCTCATGAAGCTCATTCTCATAAAGCATGGATGCTGCACCATTGATACCCTTTTCATTGGAAATCACCCACATCGTCTGCTCCGGTGGAATCTCGGCTATCATCATATCTGCAATCTCCTGTGGCATCCCATCCCTTGCGAACATTTCTCTCATAATGTCATTCATACTACGAACGACAGGTGGGAAGAGTCTTCTTGTGTTTTCCGCTGCACACTTAAAGAGCTGTTCCTCGCTCATTCCAAGTCTTTTCGCAAATTCATTTGTAATTTTTGAACTCTGCACCGCATCCTTATCTGCACTGATTATTACCTTATACACAATAGAAAGATCCTGGAACTCTCTGTGCGGCACCTGTTCCAAAAATGTCTTATTCTGCTCTGTATTGATGAGCTGGAATACAATCTTCTCGTTAGCATCCCTCATAATGCTGTCCACATCAACAACCGGAGCCTGCTCATATGCCCTTTCCATAAAGTCACATGCAGCCATAAGTGTTTCCTCAAGATCACCACAGTCCTGATACTTCTTATACATGTCATTGATATAAATCGT